>Ga0307517_10000514_pt1 | contig 66231 bp, 89 predicted proteins | sample 23_EM_MG_FD_194515 | JGI IMG/M metagenome (GOLD analysis project Ga0307517, IMG submission 194515) | Populus trichocarpa ectomycorrhiza microbial communities from riparian zone in the Pacific Northwest, United States - 23_EM | ecosystem: Host-associated > Plants > Roots > Unclassified | place...
GTACAAGTAGTTGGTGTGTGCAGGGAATTCGGCGGCGAGAGTGTCGATACGCTTGACAAAGGGAGTGATTCCGAATGACTTCCTGTGAGCGCGAACCTTGTCCTCAGTCGAAGCAACGAGGTCAGCGATGTGTGAATCCGAAAATCCCATCTTCTTGGCCGTGTGCATGAGCTCTTTGTCAACGTTTTCCAGAAAACCGGTATTCTTGAGAGCTAGACGAGTTTGTACGATGTTGTCAATCTTGTACAGGAACCACTAGAGTGACATGCAGGGTAAGCCAGATGATCGGGAGACTGGACCCCACATGACCCACCTTGTCGATCTTGGTCAACTCGTGGATCTTATCAACGGAATAGTTCTTGTTGTACATTGCGTACGCAATGACAAACAGGCGCATGTCAGTAGGCTTCGAGAGTGCGCGATCCAAATCCTCCGGAGCAGCATAAGCCTCGAAACCCTTGTACCTAGGATCAATCTGTCGAATGGCCTTTTGGAGACTCTCTTCGAATGTCCTCCCGATGGCCATGACTTCACCGACGGACTTCATGGAAGAACCGACCTCCCTGTTGACCTGGGAAGAGAACTTGGCTAAGTCCCATTTTGGAATCTTGGTGACGATATAATCCAGGGAGGGTTCGAAGCAGGCGGTAGTGGTCTTCGTGACAGCGTTGGGAAGTTCAGGTAGCGTGTGTCCGAGTGCGAGCTTTGCTGCGGTATATGCTAGAGGGTAACCGGTGGCCTTTGAAGCCAGAGCGCTAGATCGACTCAACCTGTTCCATATCCTTGTTAAAGAGCTGAGCTAGTAGATGAGACTTCTTTGACTCACCGGGCATTGACTTCGATGACGCAATATTCCTTGGAGTAGGGATTCAACGCGTATTGAATGTTACACTCTCCAACGACGCCCAGGTGCCGAATGACGTCAAGAGCAGCGGAGCGGAGCATATGGTATTCGTCATCCGGAAGGGTCTGGGAGGGGGCAACCACGATGGAATCTCCGGTGTGTGTCCCAAGTGGGTCAAAGTTTTCCATGTTACAGCAAATGATGGTGTTCTGCGTGCAAGTTGGTGCTCAAGTTCGGGAGTCCAAAAACAGACACTCACATCAGCAGCATCCCGCACAACTTCGTATTCAAGTTCCTTCCAGCCTTTCATACTTCGCTCGATCAGAACTTGAGGACTCAAACTCAAACTCTTCGCGGACAGGTCACGTAGTTCCTCCGGATCATTTGCAAAACCAGAACCGAGGCCTCCGAGAGTGAAGGCGGACCGCAAAATGACAGGGTAACCGATCTTTTCGGCAGCGGCCAGAGCATCGTTGACGGAGGAGACGGCGGTGGACTGGGCTACTGGAATGTTGATCTCTGTAAATGATAGGTAGGATTGGCAGGGTGAGAATCCGGAATGGACCGAAAATAGAAGCCAATAGCCGCGTACCTTTCAAAGCTTTTACAAACAGATCACGATCTTCACTGACTTCTAAAGTGCGGATTGGTGTTCCGAGGACCTTGATACCAAGGCGCTCCAGGACACCCATCCTATCCAACTCGATACCGACGTTCAAAGCGCTCTGCCCACCGAATGTCAAAAGCACACCGTCTGGGCGCTCCTTTTCCAGAACATACGCGACGTAGTCTGGAGTGATCGGTAAAAAGTAGACCTCGGAAGCCAGTTGATGCGAGGTTTGCCAAGTGGCGATGTTGGGATTGATTAGCACGGCTTCGACCCCCTCTTCCCTCAAGGCTTTGAGAGCCTGAGAGCCGGAGTAGTCGAACTCTCCGGCCTGGCCGATGCTGAGACCGCCAGAGCCGACGATCACGACCTTGCGAACATCAGGACGGGGGATTTTTGGAAGGACTTTGGCGGAGATTTTACGGGCGAGTTCCGAGGGAGAGCTGAGGACATGCTCGTCGTTTTTTTGGGCGTACGAGCCAACGGCGGGGGCGGCAATGGCCCTGAGGGGTTTTGTGGGAACGAGAGCGGCACGAGTGGCGGATACGTGCAACGAACGCACTCGCCGGGGCTGGACAAGACGACCACAGAGCCCCAATCGACCCAGGGCCATGGTGGAGAGGAGTTAAAATTGAAGGAACGTGACTCGACGATGAGTGGATAAATCGACCTCGGTAATACATAAAACCTCCACGGACCTTTTCTCACACTCGCTATACTTTGCGTCATCGGGCAATGGGTAAGGTGGTCATAAATCTATCATCCCAAGTACTAACGTTCCATAATAATGCATACACATGTTACATATATGTCGTTCCATCCACGCTCATACCTCCGCAAACCCATTGTATCCGTTTTTCGACGGTACGACCGTGTGTTTGGGATAGAAACTGCTATCATACGGAGTCATCACTCCGGATCTGCTCAATTCGCGATACGTCGCGTTCTTGGGCAAGTCCTAAATGAATTAACAGTATTTAGCGGGACGGAATGCCGTTAATTGGTTCTACGTCGAGCTCACCCGAGTGATTGTAGGTGGAGAGGGAGGGCCTGGCGACAAGAGGGATTCCTCCACCTGAGGCAGCTTTCTCTCCAATCCCACCTTTCTCCGTTTCGGGGGGTTCTTTCGAAGCAAACAGAGAAAAATGAGCGCAACCGACAACACAATGGTGGCTATTCCCCCGACAATACCTGTGAGGGAAATAGAGGACATGAGGTCGTGTGACACAAGCCCCCAAAGACCAACTTACCACCGACGATTGCACCTGTATGATTCGCACCACCGGGGATGGGATCGGAGGATATAGCTAGCAATGGAGGCGAATCGGAAATCTTCGAATTTTCTGTGGGGTAGCAAGTCAAACAGCGTGTAATGGAGCCATTCGCTGCGACACATACCAGCAAGAGTTCGGGCAGCGGTAAGATTGAACTTGTCTTCCTTCTGCTCAGACTTGAGCGAGGAAACTGGGACATTCGAGCCTCACATACCGTCACATCAAGGTAGGTCCACGGCGGTAATTTGGTGCCACCGGGGGTGGCGAGGGGAATCCTGTCGGAAGTGAGCGGGAGATCTGCATCGATGCGTAGATTCTCCTTACTTTGTGACATACACTTCGGAGCAGAACTGTTCGTAAAACGTCCATCTACGTTGCCGTGAGTGGTGCGTCGCGATTGTGGTCTATCTCCTCACGTGTTCCCTGATTCAGGTATCTGGCACTGAGAGCAGGCTTGGTACAATCTAGGGAAGAGAGGGTAAACGTGGTGTCTCAACTAGGAGGAAAAGGAATACCAACGAGTATGTCACCGTGTTGCAGCTACAACCTGGCGCTGCCCCCTCCTGTGGCGTCAGGTAATTGGTGCCAAGCCTGAGGGGTTGAAGGTCATATGCTGGCAACGCGCCTGAGCTGCGTGTCGGTAGGATGAACGACTCTCGACCTACATGTCCGGTTCTTGCATTTGGCCTCAAGGATTTGAACAACTGCGCACGGATCTTGCCCAAGTGAGTTGTGCGACTGCCCAGTACGTTAGCATTCGATTCGGGCTCTGGTAAAATCTCCACTCACCCATTCCCAACCTGACTGGGTGCAACTCGCGGCGATGGAAAGGTCGCCCTGGATCGCAATCCAAAAAAGTACAAAAGCCGACGCCGTCGGGGAAACCTGGGGTTTTGGTCATCAGCGCCAACTGTTTCTCCCATAAACGAGTGGCGGAAGTCCTATACCATGACTCAGGGATTGACAGTAAGTTTGACCCGAGGGTAGCCTCAGGGAGAGGAAGAAATGTGCGAACGGGGGGGGGGAGTTTCATTTCGGGGACTTATAAACGCACGAGCTAACCGCACAAGGCCGCCCTGGAAGTGAACGTTGCAACGCGAGCCCTCTGACAGATTGTTGGCAATAACTCGCCAGATTGAAAGCGGCCATCACCACTCTTGCACTGTCGGTTCACCGATCACAACGCGCACCTCCCCGGTGCGTGGCCGTGTCTGCCGAGCACGTTTTTCTCACTTCCGTCTCTATCCAGCGAGTGGGGCCCGCCCCAAAGTTTGAGTGAACAGAGACACATCTCTTTTTCGCCTTCGCTTTGAGATTTGCACGACAGGCTCTGGCGGCAGATTCGGGGAATGTACGCGGAACTATCCGAGCCGGATCCCTCCTGATCGGGCGGCTCGCGCAAAAGTTCCAAGTTTCCCCATCCTGTTCACTTCCTCGACGGGTTTCTCGGCTATGCCAGAACCTGTGGTCGGGCATATGCTGCGACATATACTGAAACACCTTCAATGGGGGGTTGGACCAAATAAGCCGCTCGTCGTGGGGGTGCAGGGTCCGCAAGGCAGTGGCAAGACCTACCTCTCCACAACACTCAGGGCTGAATTGATCTCTCCGCCCAACAATCTTTCCGTGGCATTGATTTCCCTCGACGATCTTTACCTCCCACATTCGGGGTTGGTCTGTGTCGCAAACGACCATCCTCACAACCCCCTCCTTCGAGGGAGAGGCCAGCCAGGAACCCACGACGTTCCCCTTGGCACCGAGGTCCTAAACTCCCTCCGCCGAATCAACGAACCTGATGCTGGGGGCACCGTTTCCATCCCGATCTTTGACAAGAGTCTCCACTCGGGAGAAGGTGATAGAATCGAACAAACTACCGTCGTCAATCGACCGCTCGATGTGATCATCGTGGAGGGATGGTGCACCGGCTTCTACCCCGTCCCTCCAGAGACCATCGAACAGCGTTATGCTTCAAGCGGAGGTCCGCGTTCTTCCCTCACTTATCGCAAGGAAGACATACACGAGATCAATAAACTGCTCCGACCGTACGTAGATTGGTGGTCGGCCTTCCATACGCTTATTCAGGTGAATTAGCATCAGTTCTCCGCAAAACTGTGCCTCCCTTTTCACCTCCCCCATAGCTAAGCCCGTCCGATACGTCATCGTACAACCTAGTCTACAAATGGCGCCTCGAGCAGGAACACTACATGAAGGCCCGGAACGGAGGGGAGGGGATGACAGACGATCAGGTGAAATCGTAGGTCAACGATCGAAAACATCGCACCATCGGAACACGACTGACCTCTCTATCCAACGTCTCTGCGCCAGTTTCGTTGACCGTTATATTCCTGGTTATGTCTTTTTTGGAGACACCGTCGAGAATGGGTACGTTGATGAGCACGGGCAGGCGGTTCCCCCTCCTTGGAGGGGAAACGCTCTTAGAATCGTGATTGGGGGAGAAAGAGAGGTTATCAGCACTGCTCCATTCTGACCTAGCCAGTAGGCTGGGGCGAAGGAGAAGGGGAACCCGTGTACCATGCCGCTCTGTCATATGGTAAATGCCGTTGATAACGCTAGGCAAGCACTTGGAGAACGTGAACAATGATCAGAACCGGTGCACGACCTCGACTCGCAGAGACGTGTTCTCCCTCAGGTCACTCCGTAGCCTTTCTCGTACCCTGCCTTGTGGTGTTTCTGGTGTTCCAATGTTCCCGTCCCCGAGAACCGGAAAGGGTCGGCATATGGAAGGGAACGAACTCATCGCACGGGTGGTGTCTGTGTTGGGATAATGATAGAGATGGGAGCACCGTTGTCAAGGGGGGACGAGGCGGCCAGAAGGGGTGTTGGGAGTGACGGAGTCGTGCCGTCACAGAGACTACATGAACTGCATGGCATGGTACCGACGGAGATACTGTTGCGCAGCGGAATGATTATCTCGGTCGGATTACCTCGGTCGGGATGGGGTTCTTGCGGAGTCGGTCGTTGGTGGACAAATTCCTCGCAAATATTGCCAGTTCACATACTTAGGGTAAAAGTGGACGAAGTAGCTACGTGGCGCCAGTGAAAAATCTCAAAAGCGAGGAAGTTTACCAACCAGCTCGCCCTCGGGGAGGTTTGTGGAATTAAAAAGCTATAAATTATCCAAAACAAAAGTCTTGTAATAGGTACAAAAGGGACCGTATGGTAGCCAATTTAAAAACACTCCTTTGTGTAAAAATCCAAGTCCGAGTTTGAGGGCAGGCAAAGGAGGCCAAAAGTCACCGGGGTAGGTTATGACCCGTCGTCAACGAAGATCTCGTCCACACTCTTCCAAGCCGTATTCGGATCACCACTCCTCTTGGCCTTCCAGATTCGCTCCCTCTCTAACCAGTACTCGAGTTCCTCCCCCACTTTAGAGGGCGCCCAGTACCTCTCCCGCGTATCGGTCTCGGTCTCGGCCATAAACCACCTTGGCCGATGTGGTGGGATCCTTCCTTCCTCCCTCGCCCTCCTCGTCGCCCTCTGCTTCTCCTCCTGTTTCAGCTTCAACTCGTTCGCACGTTCGTACTTGCCCGACTCGAATGCCCGTTGGTCAGGGCGCAGCCTGCAATCTGTAGGACAGATGAAGGGTTTCAGTGTGTCTGGGCAATCGTTTAGCGTGATGGCGAAGGGCGTCAGATTGAACGGTGCGACAGGCTTCTCTGAATTCTTCCAGAGCAAAATGTTTTGCGTTGATTGACTGGCCGATACATCCATGTCCGGGTGGAGGCAATCCTCCCCAGCACCAATGGGGCATGCAATGAGTTGTTTTGTCCACTTTCCGGCAACCTTGTAGGCCTGTCTTCCAGCGCTGGAGATCACGAATCCTGACACCTCATACGCATCTTTCCCTCGCCAGCCGCGGGGCTTAAATGACAGTCGACACTGATCCTTGGTACGGTGGTTCGTAACCTGCATGATTCGTAAGTGGCAGGCGAAGGACAAACAGGCAAAAATGCATATCGTACGATCATCTCCCCGTAATGGTCGATCGTTGGGGCGCCCAACATGAATCCGGAAATATTGGTGATGACTTTCTTCCAACTGTAATGCTCGACAACTTTTCCAACGTTCCTGGGATGCTTGTCTTTCGGATAATCCGGTACCCACTCCTCGTTGAGGATCAATTCTGCGTGGGCGACCCCGGTGGGCCTGATCTCGAAAGACTTGCCCATGAACTTGTTTTGAGCATCAACCTTTGCAAAACCACGCGTCAGCAAAACGCAAACGTAACATCTTAGACTGATGTACCTCCCCATAGTACCGCCAAGAGGGTGACTCGGCCCAGCACGCTGAAATTGGAGGGTGGTGGCTGACTTGTTCGGAAACATATCGATATTGTTGCTTGAGATCTACATATTCAAAAGTTTCGCCCTACGTTTTGTTAGCCTGGGGGAAGGTACGGTGTGTGATGCGTTTTCACATACAAGCATAGGGTTGAATGGTTTGGCGATCCGACCGAACGTAGAAGAGTAGTTCGACATCGCAAAAGCGGCGACATACGCGATGCGCATGAGAGGATCGCGCTCGTTGACCGCGGCATCCACTGCGCGGCTCGGTAAATTTCGAGCTGCGGTCTTTGGGGTAATGACTCACAGCATTGAGGGAACTCCATATCCTCCGCCTTTGCAGGACATCAGTCTCGATTGCAGCCGGTTTCCCCGACACACGTACCATTCTTTGCAGCATGCTTGTAGGCTCGTTGAAAAACACCGGAAATGAGATTTTAGTCAAATCTGTAATCACGTGGCATAGGTGGTCAGCGGACCGAGACCGCAAAAATACGGGCGGTGTACCTTTTCCAATCGAGCTTTTCAAGATCGACCACAAGCTGGTCGGGGGCCTGTTATCCGCATCGAGATCCAATCTCTGTCTGACCTTGATATATCCTGAATACTGGGCCTTGCCAAGTTCCATGAACTTCTCTTCGTGGATTTGCAGCGCGGACGACACGATCATTGGCAGGGTCCCAGCATCGATGGCGTCGAAGAAAACGTCGATCTCCTCGTCCTCTTCGTCGGTATCAATCTCTTCGGCCTCGGGGGAACCGCGGAGAAGCGTCGGGGTCTTAAAACTGCTTGCGAGGGGGAAGCGACGGACCGTGTTAGAAGGGGTCGGGGAAGGACTGAAAGCAGTTATCTTGGTCGTGGAAATAGGTTCGTTAACAGCGGACATCTCAGAGGCAGTTAAGAACGTGCTTGTGGTAGGAGTGGCCGTGGTGGTGGACGGTTCGGTGATCAGATCCGTCGGAGCAACCAACTCTTTGAACTGAAGTGTGGTTTCAATGCTCGGGGTCGGTTCAGGGGAAAGCGTAAAGACCTCGCCTGCTGTCAGGTGTGACGGGGAAAGCGTACCCATTCTGGAAGGAGGGCTGGACACCGGTTTGGCTTTGAGAGTGCTTTGTCTCCATTCCTCGCGTTCGGAACTGAACATCCGACTCCTCCGCCTGGAGCTCCTGTTCTTGAGTTCCTTCTCGAGAGCCTCTCCTTCCTCGACGACAGTCTTGAGACTGGTCTCCCAGACATCCTGGCGCTTCTGTTCGGCTTTGAGCCTGGCAGTCCACCATGCCTCGCGTTTTTGGACCATCCCAAAGTACTCTTCCAGAGTTGAGTTGATATTTCCAATGCCGTCCTTCAGTTGCGCAGCTTTATCGGTGAGATCAGCTGCGGGAGACCCCGTTTGGATTAGGACGTGGAGATACTCTGAAATGAGCTTGGTCTGGATCTGGACGTAATTCTCTTGGATTTTGAATGTATCCTCGAACGGTGGATGATCGGATTCTGCGAGGTCATCGGCGGAAGACTCATCAGGGGCATCGTCCCCGTCTTCCTGCTGTTCGAGGCCGGCGACTATTTTTGGAGGCGGGAATACGGGGGAGTCTCCATCGACGCCAGCGATCGAACTTGCTTCAGAACTGGGGCCACCGTTCCCATTGTCACTGAGGTATCCCGACGGCTCCCTCCCTTTGCTGCGGATACTCTTCGTGTGCCTGCTGCTCATGGTATTTGAACTGGTGTTCGTTGAGCCTATGCTCTTCATCGATGGCGCCCTCAAACTTGATTCGCTCATTCGCGCCGCACGATCCCTCTGCTCTTTCTGTTTGTACCAATCAATGTTCTTGCGAATCATGGTCGTCCAGCGCGTCCCCTCGACAGGATGGTCGGCTTTGAGATACCATTTCTGAACAGTCTGGTGGCCTCGGCTAGGGATGTGGTGAACCTCGAACCTCTGGTCGTTTGTCCCCGAAGCGACTTTCAGGACGGCCGTCTTCATTGCGATCGACCCACGGGAGGCGATATTCTCGTCTTCCTGGTGGCGGTAGTCTATGGGATCACAACTCGATATCGCACTGGGCGGGAATTAAAGAGGTGTGGACTCACAGGAGAGGACCCCGTCCTTGAGCACGAACCATCTAGTGTTATACCCTCTCGCGACATTGGTATACTTGTGCAGGTAACCCTTGAGAGTGGGTGGTGGAGCTGTTGAGGAGGAGGAGGCCAATAGTGTGGTATCGTGGCTTGTGACTGAAGCAAGTCAGCTGGGTAAAATTGGGAAGCTCTAAAAGCAACTTACATTGCCTCAAGAACACTCGAACTTGATCGTCTTTGCCTGTGCCAGAAGCATCGTATACTGGCCGGCCCTTTCGGTCCCTTACGAATACGTCCGCTCCCGCGCGGATGGCCAACTCCAGAAGGCTGAGATCCCTGCGCTTGGCGGCTTCGTGAAGAAGTGTGGTTCCAGATTGATCGTCGATATAATCCAGATCTACGTGCTTGATTCTTGGGGAAGAAAGAAAGTCGATCAGGGGTTTGGATGAATGCTGAGGGTTGGGGCTGGGTGGATTATACGTTGTTTGTGAAGGAGAGAGGATGTAAGATCGGAGGAGTGAACGGTATGAGGCGTCGAGGAATGATCGAGAGTCTGAATTGGAGCGGGCGGCGATTTCCAACGGAGGTTTCATTCCTGGGTGTTCCTTGGAGCAATTCAGGCAAATACACACCTTGAATAGCCTTGACAATTTCCTTGCCTTTTGCGACATCCTTGCAGGATTTGCCGTTAGCATCTAGGAGGGAATCGTCGATCCCCTCTTGATCCAACAGCAAATTCACAACATCAACCCTTCCTTCTGAAGCGGCGAGGTGTAATGGTGTAGTTCCAGACTCCGGGGGATAGGTAGCGTTTGGGGAGATGAAGCGGTTCGCCAGGAGGACGACAATGATATCGCCTACAGATGGATGGCCCCCCTGTCGCTCAGTCCGAAGTCTACGATAAAATCCAAAAGAAATCCTACATGAACCACACTTAACGGCCAGATGTAAAGCATGCGCAGCGTGTGCATGGGTTGTATGTTCCACGTCTGTGTCGGAGGTTGCTGATTTGCGACGTTGGTTGGTAAGTTCGGCGAGGAAGGAGTGTATTCCTGGGAGATCGCCTGGATAAAACGCAAAGACGAGGTCACCGCATGCGTCGTCGGGGGAAGGACGAGAACAGTACCATCGCGGAGGGCTTTTAGGTATCTTGCTTGGCTGAGCAGATCCATCCCTATGCTGGGAATCGCAGTCTGGTGTGAAGCCGGTGGGAATGAACTCCAACTCGTCTCAGCCGAACCGATCAGTCAGACTTTGAGGCAACCGCCGGCCGGGATAACCCAGATCGGCCCAGAACTCTACTTGATTCTCTCCTCGATTTCTTCCACACGGCTGGTAATCCAAATGGTTTGAAACGTGCTCTAGAATGTTTGAGTGAAGTGTGAATGTTCATCGTTCAATATCGGTGGTGGGCGAGATCATTGTTAGGTTTCAAGAGCGGACCACCACCGGTCGAGAACTCAAGCGACGGTAAGCCCGTAGAGCCGGCCCAAATGGGATTGTGAGAGTAGAACAGAGGTTATATACTGCACAAAAAAGGTGGTGGTACATTCAAACAGGACTGCGAAAACTCAAGACGGAGGTGAAATGAACAGGAGAGGGGAGAAGGGTTCATTGAACCCGGGTGCGCTTCGAAGCGCGGGGGTGGGGTGAGGATGGGTCCCCTTCACTATGTCCTTCCCCCCTCGGCCTCTTGGGGGATGGTGGACGAGGCGCGGGGAAGGAGAGGTCAGACCTTATGTTGAAGATCCCGCTGTGCCTGTGGTCGGGTAAAACGCCCTCCTCCTTGAGCCGGGGACCGAGTTTTGACTCCATCGCAACCCTAGAATGCCGAGGTTGGCGAACGAATAAAAGGATGTTCGGGTGATCTTACCTCATCCATACAAAGTCCTTGACCTCCTTGTCCACCCTCATCATCCTAGGCAGGATTGTGGTGTCCAGGATGGCGCTTAGTGCCTTGGCGCGGTAGATGATTGACGATGGTTCCCCCGGGTTAAGGGAGGCCGCGTCGACAATGCCGGTGAGGCTACGCAACATCTCATGCGCCTGGTGAGATGTTGCTGCTGCGGCCTCGGGCGGCGTTGGGGTGGTTTCTGGTGGACGAACCACGTCATGGACATCCACGACGTCACCAGTCTCACCCTCAGCCTCCGTCTCGACGACAATGTCGATCCGCGGCGTTATGGGGAGCCGCCGGTTCACTGGCGAACGGAGGAAGTGTAAAGACGCCGCGGGGGTAACTGGAGGAGGAGCCATAGAACGGACATCACGTCCCTTGTGCGATCCCTCGGGCTCACCGAGAGCGGGTTCAACGTGTACGTCGTGGTGATTCTCCTCGGTCTTGACGGAGACAGGCCCTGACTTGGCCGCTAATTTTCGTCTACTCCTCCTGGTCGGCTGCTTAGACTTGGAGGGAGAGGAAGAGGAGCGCTTTGGTGCCGATGGTTCGACAGTCCTGCAGAGGGACCACGATTAGCGGACGGGTGGCAGGTTTCACGATGGAGACATACAATTCTGGAACACCATCCGGGTGTTTCTCAAGAAGGAGTCGAATGATCTCGACATTTTTCATATTAGCCCTGAGACCTTCTCTCTAGGAAAACGGACGCGTTGGTTCGCGCTTTGAACCATGAGAATAATGAGTGCGTACCCTCGCCAATTGCTGAAGTTGAGGGCGTTTGAGGGAACTCAGCTGTAAACGATCCATGGAAGCGATAACGAAGGTTGTGGTGGTAGCGAGGAAAGAGGGACGGAGCACGGTCGCCCTTTATTTGTACTTGAGGTAGAGGGCCACCGGTCCATCCCATTGTTCCACCCTGTGGCGGTCATGGCCTTCATCCATGATCGCTGAGATCAAAATCAAAGCACCGATAACGTGATGGGAATAAATTTCCCAATCCGGAAGCAGTGCCATCCTCTGTCTGGCCAAGTCAATCCAACTCCCCTCCGCTTCTGTAAGCTCGACGACGACCATCGGCTGTCCCTCTCTGTCTCTCCCATTTCTCACCCTCAATCATGGCTTTTGGCCTAACTATTGGTACTGAGCGTGCAAACACCCTCCAGGTAAGCCAGAACGCGCGATTTTCCACCCAACCGTCTCCATTCACAACCTCACCACCCCAGACTGCCATCCAAAATGAACTCGCCAACCGAGGATGGGGAACTGAACCGGACGTTACAATGGCCGAATACATTACCATCATGCTCATCAATGGAAAGTCGGAAGACCAGATTAACGGCGAGCTGATGGATCGTGCGTCACGAACCCACATTATTCTTTTTTCGCGTTTACTGATCAGATACTCCCTCCGCCATTGTAGTAATTGGACCTGACTACGGTGTGTTCTTTGTACCTGAATCTTTCACTGACTTTTGCTGACTGTTGTGGTTAGACGTGGTCTTTGGAAAGTGGCTATTTTCGGAGGCAGCAAAGGGTTCCTCCGAACCGCAGCCCGTCCCCCCCACTCCTGCCCCCGCACAACTAAACAAGCAAGACACCGCCACAGACCGTCGTGAACCGTTACCTTCTGACACAGGTGGTGGACCATCCCAACGCAGGCCAGGCGGCCAGGCAAAACCCATGTATCACCAAGCCATAAATCAAGCGTTGCCTTCTGGGACTAAACGATCCGCTTCCCCTTCCTCCCACGGTCCGAATAAGTCACGTCGTACCGATCTTCCCTCGGGTCCCCGTGCAATGCTTCGCGATGGCCGTGACGGTCAGGGTGGCGGAAACACAGGTCGAAGTCTTCTCGAAAGAGTCGGACCTCGTGGCCCCGGATTTCCCCAGGAGCCACAGCAGCCTCAAATCCCGGTGCCTCCGGTATTCCAGAACGGAATTGTTCCAGGAGTTGATATGGGTGCAGCTATGGCCGCTCAGATGACAAACCCATTGATCCTCCAGGAGATGATGATGAACCAGATGGCGTTGATGGCCCAGATGGCTGGGGCTATGGGGATGGTCCCGCCTGGTGGTTATATGCCTAACCAGCCCGGGTTCCAGGAGATGGGTATGGCAAACGGAATGAACAACGGTTTCATTCCACCACATCAGAGACAACAACAACAGAATGGAGGACGAAGAGGGCCAATTAACCGTGGACAGAAGTCCCAGCGCGACGAGCAAGCCAACTCTCAGCCCCAGCCTCCCCCACCCACTCCCACTCCTTCAGTTATCGCCCCTCAGCCAGTCCAGGCCTCCCCTACTCCCGTCCCTGCTCAACAGAGATCGACGTACGCTCCACCAGAGCGACCGCAGTCGCCCACCCTTTGCAAGTTCAATCTGAAGTGCACGAATCCATCCTGTCGGTATTCTCATCCTTCGCCGGTAGCTACGCAAGAGAGTGGCATCGTGTTAAGCAACGATCCTTGCGAACAAGGGAAGGGTTGCAAGGATAAAGACTGCGTGAAGGCGCACGTCAGTCCTGCTGTGTTGAACCCCAAGGGTAGGCGAATAATCTTGTATTCTTTGGCAAAAGGCATCTGATTGCATTTTGATTAGCTCTGGAACAGAACCGACCCGCTCCTCCGTCAGTGGTTCTCCATCAACCCCCTCCTCCAGCCCAGGCCCAGTGCCGATATGGTGCAACCTGTACGAAGGTTGGGTGTCTATTCCTCCACCCACATTCAAATACTTCATGTCGTTACGGGACTGGGTGCACGCGGGCCAACTGTCACTTTCAACATCCGGAAGGTCGCGTGCTGCCTAATTCCTTCCACCGCGGTGTTTCATCCGCCGATCCGACTGTGACCGTCACACCACCACAGGCCGGAACTCTGCACGGCCCTGGGTCGAGTCAGAATAAGACCCTGACGTTGACTAAGGAACAGAAGAAGGAGGCTTTGGAGAAGAAAATGAAAGAGCTGGAGGAAAAGAAGTTGGAGTTGCAGAAGAAGACAGAACAAGCCGAGGCGAAGAAGAAGGAAGATGGCAACCCTGTGGCCATCATTGCCTAGGTCGGCGTCCAACCCCCCTCTGAACCAACACCCTCGCGGATCTCCCGCACCCCTGTACACTACCTCTCAAAGCTCAACCCCTCACCACACCTAGTCCCCATCTTCACTTCTCGAAGACCGCCGCATCATCCTCTTCTCTCAAAATCTCAGACCTGATCGTAATTATTTTGCTTTCCTTTTCTCTCTGTCCTGATTCTTTTCTGTTATCCGATACTTTTTTGCTAGTTAGATTCGCTCGAAAGTTTTGACCGTGCATCATGCATTATTGTAGTGCCTTGCCCGTCTACCACTGATCTCCCGTTGCGCCCCGATATCTGGCGTCAGTAATTTACGTAGATAGTCGGTTTGTTGGCCAGGAGAGAGCCGCAAGCAAAACCACGATGACGGGGAGGTACAAAGGCTCAACTCGAAAAGAAGTTGAGGCCCCTCCCCCCAAACCAGTCATCTTCAAACCATTCTCGTGTGGTTAGCCGGTTCCCTCAACCCTCCCCAAGATGTAGATTTGACGCGTCATCCGGTCAGGGGACATGCGCCCGTGGATCCGGGGATGTGAACGAGGCTGGGTTGTACGCATTGCCTTTATGATGCATTGCTACGTTGGGGTCGTGCACGATACGTTTACAACATGAATCAGCGTGATGCCGTTTGTTATATGCAGATATGTACAGTGGCAATGACGTACAGTAATACCAAAACCGTGAAACCCCACCTCTCATTCCAATCAGTACTCGGCCAACGGGATAATTTTGCCGACGTTGGGCCGCTGATAACGCTTCCTCCGACCAATCAACTCGACCTCGGCGCTGTCGAAGAAGGAATAGCCCACTGTTGCGCAATTCTCAGTAACTTAGCACAGATCGAAGATACAAAGGAACCCACCCATGAGATCGTCATCGTCGCCTTCCGTGACCGTGATAGCGTTGCTATTGATGGGATGGCCAGTCTTAGAGTCACGCAACACACCGGCGTGGTCGACAAATGGTGCAGGTCGTTCATTTGCCGCACGATGGAGTTGTATCAGCATCCTCTGGATGTCAAGCAAGGAGCCATGTATGGTATCTAAGAACCTTCGTGTTTGCAGGTGCTTGGAGGAAGCGCAGCTGGATGTAATTACGGTCGGTGAATAGACAGGGGGGGCCAAGCCCACTTACATCGAGATGCCGTCCTCCTTGATGATGTATCCAATGCCATATCCGTCGGCAGCAACTGGCCCAAAGCCGAACAGACGAAGGGCGGGGTTACCGCAGTTGGAGGTGGAGAGGATTGAAGTGTTCAAAACGCTCCAGCCATGGTCGGTGAAGATACTAGGTAATGAACCGCTAGCGGGGGGAGGTGGAACTGGGTCATCTGGCGAGGGCTCGAGATTTCCGTCACGTTCACGGAGGAGGAGGCAATACAAAGCGTAGAGATGTCTGTCCTGCCCAAGACCCTGGGCGCACTCCTTGGTCAAGTCGACGTGCCTCTTGCAAGCCTTGTGTAATGCGGTGATCTTCTCGTCAATGGGAGCCTCCGAGCAGAAGGTCTAACAACAAATCAGCATCTGGCCCAAGGAAACGAGTACTTTTTTCATACCTTGACGAAGGCGACGCTCTCGGGTTGCACGGTTCGAATGGCTTCCGTCCTTCCGTGAAGGAAAGCCTTGGTCATAGCCGGCTCATAGGTGCACTCAATCCTTCCGTATAAGCCGAAGTACGCGGCCTGGAAGGCCATCTGTACGAAAGCGTCGGGGCTGAGCCCGTGGCTGGTGATGAAGTTCTTCCCGTAGCCCTTGAACTCGAGCGCTTGACAGTCGTTTTGGCAAATTAAATCGCTTAGCCTTGTTTCGGCATAGCGAATACCCGCACGGAGCTCCGGAGTGAGAACCCACTCAAGTTTTTTCGGAGCGGGGTCGATTCTGTAACCCGGAGACGGCGGTGGAGCATCGGCAGCTCCCCGTGGCGCCCTGTATGATTTGGCATAGGGAGAAAGTTTCGCCTTGAACATCGTGGGTGCAGTTGGGTTGATAGAGCGGGCAAGGAGCATGAGACCTTCTGTGAAAATATCGGCAGCAAACCTGAGCACGGTGTGGCCATCAACACCTGTGTGCTCGAAGTTGATTCCAGCAGAGCCATCAGCACAGACGATGAGTTGCAACTATGGAAATAAACGTTATGCTTTGCCTCAGCGATAGGAGGGAGATAGGTACCTTATCGTACCAGCGGTTGGTGCAGGTTCCGACTTGAACCCCATTGGTCAGGCTGTAAGTACCGCACAGGAAGTTGGCACAGAGTTCGGCGATATTATCGGGAGCAGCGTCATCTAAACATACGACGAATAGGGCGTTGTCGACGATCTCCAAACACGGGCCATTGTGTTTACTGCTGGCAAGGTCGTGACGGTGGTGTGACCATATCTTCCTGTTTTCAGTGGTGAGGACACCTATTGAGTTGCGGGCAACCTGTTCCGACATCATGTGGACCTTCACCATCTGTCAGGACCAGCTAACTTACGTCACTCAGAGGGGTATCGTTGGCATCGGTAACAATAGCTTGGAGGTTCCGGAGGATCTCTCTTTCGGTGAGGATGGGACGGTTCTCACCATCCAATACGTCGAACCAGTCTTCGCGACGAGTAAGTTCCGGGATGGGTTCAGTGCGGCAATGTGAAAGACTTACAGAACTGACCGCGACGAAGGACGACGATGTGCCTTGATCCAGGAGCAGTGACCATCTTGCACCCACGCTTCGAAATTTTAGAAGCATCAGCAGAAATCACGTGGGGTGAGGCAGGAAAATGACCTCAGTGGGAATACGGGCGACTCCGAACAAACGAGTGTACTGGTCCATATCGAGCGGCACCCCACGAACAGAGTCAGGGTCAAGGAGACCCGCCCGCAAGTCGTGGATGAACCCTAAAGACGCAGTGATCAGTGCAGCTGCCCGAGGGAGTTGAGCACCACGGTCTGGGGTGGGATCATTCCTGCGACGAATGTCAGATTATAGAGACGTCACAGAGACCACAAGACTTACTCCAGAACAAAAAACGGATTGAGGGCGAGAACGACGGGATCCGAGTGCGACAAGTACGATTCGTACCTGCAGAGCGATAGCTGATCAGCCACCCGGCGTTGCACACACCAGCAAGGGCACAGCGTTACCAGAAGTCTTCGATGTAACTGATAGTGGTGACGGCGATCAGCCTGTGAGGCTCGTGGACGGGGGATGAATCAAGCCCCACCTTGCTTTGTTTGCCGCCCAACTCTTCAATCTCGCTTGTGCCCGTGGTCCATCACCGTTCAAGAACTCCTCGACGGCCCTCTTGGTGCGAGCGTGCTCATCCGGCTCTTGAAGACCTTCCAATGCACGCAGATATCGACAGCAAGTGTCCTCCAATGTGGGAATGGGGAGTGAGGGGAGGTTCTTGGAGGCTTCGAAGGTCTTAGTGCTTATGATATCGGACGGTTGCACCATCAGTACTGCTAAGTCTTCTCCTTTGAGGGGAGGTGCGGGGCGATCTGAGGAGATGGGACGCGGGGTAGTGGAGAGTGATTTGGCTGCTCGCCTGAATAGGCTCGCTACCATCGTGTGAACGCGAGAGAAGCGTCGGGCCGCCATCGTCTCCGACGGTCTTGAACGCACTCACTCCAAATGGCGTCTTCATCCAAATCGAACACCACTCACGTCGATGAAGACGTTGACGATTTGGACGGTACTGGTTCGGACCAATCGTCGACGCTGATCGTGCTGATCTCCGACATTAGACGTTCTCGAGCAATTCTCGTCCCCTCCTCCTCCAAAACCTGCTGCTCCTGCTGAATCGTCTCAAATACCTGCAGCACCTGCGCCATCGTCCTCGTTGCAGAAAACACCCGGTCCGTCCGTAGAAGATGCCTTTACGGATGCGTTCGCCGCCGAGTTCGCAAAGGGAATGGAGTCGCTCTTGAAAGAGTTGGGGGACGGTTCTTTCAAACAGGAAGAGACTGGCGAGTTGACCGCTGAAGAAAAGGAACAGGAGAGGACATTTAAGGATACCTGGACTAAGATCATGGACAACACAGAACCCTCTAAGTCTACCTCAACTTCTACCACATTGGCGAGTGCCGACCAAAGTTCGCAGAAGGGCGGAGAGAGGTCGTTCCAGGACAGGGTCAAGCAGACTATGGATAAGATGAAGGAGGGACAGTCGTCGTTGAAGGTGCGTGATCCTGTAACTGAGTCGCGTTAACGTCGCTCATCTGAACAGTCCAGCGATGTTGGAGGCGACCCCGACCTAGAGGCCCTCCTGTCATCTCTGAACAACGTGGAGGGCGACGGAGAGACTGAGGAGGGGTTACAAGGGTTCCTGGAAACCATGATGTCTCAACTGATGTCCAAAGAAGTCCTATACGAACCACTAAAGGAGATGCACGAGAAGGTTTGTAAATTCACAAATTTCGTCCCCCAGCCCACTCTGATAACGTGGACAGTTCCCCAATTACCTCATCGAAAACGAGAAGAAACTGTCTCAGCAAGATAAGGACCGTTACGCAAAACAACAGAAAACTGTGTCCCAGATCATTGATATCTTCGAGGCAAAGGATTATTCAGAAGAAGATCCAGAGATCGGTCTCAAAGTGATGTCGCTTATGAATGAGGTCAGTTCCCCGAACCGCGACCCAGGAATGACGATGCTGAGTTCGCATGGAACAGATGCAAGAGCACGGTGCTCCGCCAACAGAAATCATGGGTGACCTCCCACCAGGGGTAGCATTGGGACCAGATGGGCTTCCACAGCTTCCTCAAGACTGTTGCATAATGTGATCAACCTGTCCAATTTCACGCACTGTATTTATGATCCCACTGCTGGGAAGGTGGTACCAAACCGCTCCTTGCATTAGCGTAAAGTGATAAAAGTAAAAACCAAAAAGGGAGGGTCATGTGTGAAGTCTGACGACAAATGCAGAACTCCGAATTACAGTCTGTCGCCAAACGAGTGGGTGGAAAGAGGCTGAGGGGAGTGTCTCTTGAAGATAAACAAGAAAGAGGCGAAAATGACAAGGGTATAGAACAGAAATGTACGAATGGGGACGGGAACAAGGGGTGCGTGACGATAACATGACGAGAAGGTACTGATGGGGATCAAGTATGGGGAGCCGACTACAAACGGTATCCAGGAACCCCCCAGAAGAGAAGGGTAAGGCCAGTCGACAGGGTGGCGACTACGATAGTAACCCAAATCGCCCGTCCAAGAAGTAACTTCTTGACGTAGGGTTCGCGGATAGTAAGGGTGCGGAAGGGGGTGGATTCTGATTGACGGAAGAAGACAAGGATCGGATCCAACTCATACTGATGTGAGATGAGCAGGAGAATTGCAATGGTGAACGGAATGAAGAGCTAGAGAAAGGTGGACATCAGCGATAGCATGAATGGCGACCGGAGTGGCAGACTCACGAAGAACCGCTTAGACTTTGGTTCAACATTCAGGAAGATGAGAGAGAAGCCGACGGCAAGACCAACCCAAAGAACGAGCAAACCGACGATTAACCTCACTAATGCGGTGAGAGGGGTCAAGTTTCCAAAGGCCTTTGATCGTAAGAACCTTGGGAACGCATCTTGTTCCATGGCCCGGAAGCAATACTCCTTTTGAGCGTGGAACATGTCTGGAATTTGGGCCAGAAGGCTCTTATCCGCATCAGACTTGGGATCTTGGCCGCTAGTCAGAGGGAAAGTGTGAAGTCGGAGGGCGGGAGGGAGGTAAATCTCGTGGTTCTCGGTTGCGCCAACAGTGTTTCCAGCAGGGGACAGATAACGATAATAGATGTGTTCGGCGGAGGCAATGAGGTCCTGTCTGGTTACGGCTGCGCTACGTGGGATTACTGTGGGTGCACGGCTAACACGCTTGTGGAAGAGCGTCGGTGTGCGACCTGACAAGGAGAAGGGGGTGCTTGAACGCGGTTGCGGTTGGCCACGCTCATCACCGGCCACGGTGGCAGGGGCGGTGGAGGTCATACGAGGGCTAGGGCTCCTCATAACCCTTTCGTCGGCAGCGGCGAGGTTCTGACGGTCTTGTTCGGTGAGGAGTTCGGTGGTGCTCGCCGTGCTACGCTTCGCGGCCATTTGCGGATGAAGGCCGACAACGGTACCATAAATGGAGCCACGACGACGAGCATATTCCCAATATTCTGGCCAGTCTTCCTTGATAGCACGTCCGGACCTGCGAACGTCCTTGAAATATGCGCGACAGAGGTTTTCGTGCTGCTGAACGTCGAGCCAGAAATCTAAAATGTCCTCAGCACCTTCACGTTGAAGGAATAAACTAGAATTTATGCAATCAAAATTACGCCGGGTGGTGGGGAGAATAAATCTGGGACTGACTAGAACATGAAAAGATCGACCGGAGGTCTGGTGCGACGAGCCAAAACCTCTGCAAAAGACGGCAGCCTGTTCTTCCTGCTTTGTGTCCAGTCGTCAATCTGTTTCTCGTCCATGTCCATCGTGGGGGGCGTGAGCGGGATTCTGCGGGGACGGGGACGACGACGACCGACCGCGGACGGTGAGCAGGGGAAGAGAGGATAACAGCACGCTTCAACGTCGTCGCCGGCAAACTCCGGATCCCGCAACTTCGCCCACCGAGACCGCCCACGACCACCACACATTCGAAGGATGTCGGCATTGGCAAAAGCTTTTTCTCCTGCCGTACGGGAAATTAGAATCATCTGCTGTCAGACTTCGCCAGCCTCGGCCGGGACACGGTCCGTCACGCTTTGCACGACCAACATACACTGTGTCGCTGACGGGCGCACCCGTTTTCAGGAGTTTCATCCAATCCGCCTACCCAACTATCAAAAGGCACAATCCTGACTTGCCCGTCCTCATCAGGGAGGCAAATGGTGTTCCGGCACGGATATTTGCACGATTCGGTGTGTCCGTATATAACTCCCGAAGTTGCCTGGACTCACCAGCCACCTTGGAGCAACAGAGAAGGGCGTAGAACAGCATGTCGTGGTAGACAATCTCTCTCCCCCAGAGATCACTACCAAATTTTCAAAGTTGCTCAGCCTGTAACATTCGCACCCATAATACCTACGCTTTGGATGGACAGCTGACGCCACTGGTTACAAACTGATGATATTACACTCCGAATGATAATTCATACAGTGACTCGAACGAGGGGTGTGCAATGGGGTGAAGACCGCCTCCTCTATGCGTTCAATCATCCGAACCAACCGGTGGTATGTTCATCTTCTGCAGTCCCGTCACCATCCCGACTTCTCTCTCTATACTGCTGTCCCTACGACATCCACGGCGAGTGGTACGGGGGGTTGGCGAAGGTGTATTTGAGGCTGAGGAGTCCACGAGAGGGTATGAAGGAGAGGTAGAAATGTTATCCGAGGACGGTTGCACCTGAGGGCTACGGACCCTCTTCGGGGTATAGAAGCTAGCCAAAGACGGATGTAGTGTCAGAACGGCAGAGCCCTTGGGATTCACTCTCTGGCTGTGAGACCGCAGGATCCGATCAATGGGTGGTTGGAGTGATCTGGTGGTGCTGGTGGTGTGGGTAGATTGCGAACGAGTGAGACGCCAAGTAGGCGTTGAGCCCAAGCTCTGCAGTGTTGAAGGACGAGGCTGGACACGGGGCGGGGTTGGAGATACTGGCCCCTGAACGAGTTTTCGACGCTTCAGGGGTCGCTCGCACGGTCGGTGGGGGACGGCGATGGGGTATCCATCAAGTTCCTCCTCTTCGGTTACAACACCGAGGGGCGAGGGGCTAGCGACGAGTTGAGAGTTCCGGGAGCGGCCGTGCTTGGCGAGCGGGGAGATAGGACTGGAGGGTACAAAATTTCGGCTAGGGGTCGCTGGCTTCGTGGGAGCATCGGGTGGGTTGTTCCTCAAGCCGACGATGAACTCGATGGAATTACGAATGTAAGAGTCGGACCGATCCGTGTCAATCTGTAGGACAGCAGGGAGTCTCTCATTCAAGACTGAGGCAGCCATCAACAGTTGCTCTCTGTTCATCAGGATGAGGTCCGCGTGACAGCAAAAGGGGATCTTGTCTAGAGAGGTGACAACGATGGCGTCCTCCGTTGCATCTTCGTTTTGGATGGTCACAGATACTTCGCCGGTGCGGTTCGTAGAACGCACAGCCTGGATGAACCGGGAACCCGTCCGAGGGTGGTTGTTGGGACGCGAGTTGAAGATGTTCAAGAACCGGGAGAGTCGTCGAACAGGAGTCCTGGGCCTGTGTGCCTTCGAGATGCTGACCATGTCCTGGTAGGTTTGTGGGTGGAACGATGCTAAAGCACGACGGACAAGGGGTTGGACGTTGCAGAGACAGGAGCGACCAGAACAGATTAGATCCCGCAGGACGCAGGAGAATGCAGAGGGAGTGATCGGCACAATCTACGGTCACGTGCAGGGATCAATCACAGCTTCAAGAATCAAGGACGATTCGGGTATGAATTGATAACCCATCTCTTCTGTAGATAACCATGGCCACTGTCAAAGTCGGCGATACCCTCCCATCGGGAAAGCTCCTCTACATTCCATGGACCCCGGAACTCGAGAATAAGGTGTGCGCTGGCTGCTCTCGCGAGATCATGCACGGCTTTCCTGATCAGCATTACAGCTTGCTTGTGGAACCCGTAAGACACAAATTACAATTTCTAGTGTCAACTCACAATGACCCGAAAAAACTAACACAGCCGTCCCGCTAAGCACTGACGAATGGAAGGGAAAGAAGGTTGTTATCGTCTCCGTTCCAGGAGCTTTCACTGTATGTGTTTTCCCAGCTCGTAATCCGGGTTCGGATTCATCGCGGCCAATCAGCCTACCTGCCACGCGAACCACCTGCCCCCATATCTCGAGAAGTACGGGGAATTCAAAGCAAAGGGCGTTGATGTCATCGCCGTGATAGCTGCAAATGACCCCTTCGTCATGAGTGGCTGGGGTCGTTTCGAAGGTCTCGAGGACAAGGTTCGAAGGTCATACGATCCTCGGTCTTCTTCCCAGCTCAACGTGGGCTCTTAGATTTTGACGTTGACTGATACCAGCGCTGCGTGGTCCGAAAGCCTTGGCCTCCAGCTCGACTTGACCGAGAAGGGGTTTGGGATTAGAACCGGCCGTTTCGCTATCATAATGGACGATCTCATCATCAAGTACATCCAGGTCCGTTTGAATTTGATATCAGCAAGGAGCTTCCGGCTAACCCATCGTCAATTTTGCCCCCCCTTTTTTTCGCATGTCAGGCCGAGCCTGGTCCAGGGGTCACTGTCTCCGGAGCCGATGCAGTTCTCGCTGCGCTCTAGAATCGAATCGCACAAAGCAGCCTTGTAAATCTCATAGAAATAATGACACCGAGTGAATCTCCGTCGCGCTTAGAGTTAAACCTTGAATATCCTGGCTGGAAAAGGGAACCGTCAGGACCCCAACCATTGCAATGGGTTCGGTCTGACAGGGGTCAGATGGGGTGTTGTCGCATGTCTCCCCCGAACCCTGCCTCAACTCTTGTATCATGCGTCATGTCTTCGTCCTTCCCTTGGAGCGTGGATCGTACTGCGTATCTTGCTTCGGAACCACCCATACTGCCGCTGGCATGCTCCCGGCATAAACTGCGGCACTTGTTGCGGTTTGATTATGCCGACAAAATGAGCTTGTCTGTGGTGGAGGTAGAGACGAACAGGAACCTACACCGGGTGACCAATAGTAATTCGAATGCATTCACATCTACATAATTAAAACAGTCCGAAATTGCACCAATAAATATTGGCCAACGGCACCCTCGCCACAGGAAATTGTAAACTGCTCTGTCACTCAATGATTCTCCTTGGAGATGGCTTTGATGAGACGCTGCGTGATACGACTTATCAGACAACTATAGAACTCTGAACCACCTGTTGCCAACAATCTGTAAGAGACTTGAGAAGACTCCATCCGCAAGGATCGATTGTACAAGTCGGTCTGAAAGCCAATAGGAATCCCTATGACAACAGGAATAGTTATTTATGGCGCGGGCCATGAAGAGGAGTTGCGGCTCAAACAGGCACGGACTCGCCGCAAGGAGATACCGCATACAGCGTCCGGTGCACCGTTTCTCTGGATACACCACATCCGAGACGCGGTTGAGTGGGAAACACTCCAGGAACATGGGGGTCAAAGTGGAGGACCTTTCCGGTCCATAACGTACGCAAGTCGAAGCTGACAGGGCCCCGAATGTCACCAGTGGAACGTCGAGATCGCAAGCGAGCAGTCTGGAGGCCCGAAACATCGGGATCTCAGGCTCAAGACTCGGATCTCACCGATGGCAACTCGCTGGCATTTGCATCCCATCCATCTTATCAGATAAGCGATAATCGCGCTAGGGGCGATGAGGTGTTTTCCGCTAAAGAAATGGTGATTTTACGTTGAGGCTTGGATCGGATAAGGCGGATGGAGCCTACGACGATAATACAGGCAGGAGATGTTCTCATTGGCCAACGTACGACCCTACTCGACATTTCTTCAACGAGTAAATGCTCCGTTGCCCCCGGACTTTCACTGAGTCAAATTTCGCGGCGTTACTTCGGAGTTTGCTGCACTCAGATGTTCTTCGACCTCAATGTCCCGATCCCCACCCTGCAACCCTCGGCCGCAGCGACGCAGTCGAAGAAAGGAAAGGCCGCCGTAAAACAGACCCACGCTCAGCAGCCAGAATTATCCTTTTTGCCGACCCAGATAGCCACCATGGAGAATCGCGTGGAACTCCTTATTCATCGTCCGTCCCGAGTCCGTCACGCGTCGCTTGCTCTTACGCCAATGAATGTGTAGTTGGATACTCGGTCTTTGCGTTCAATCAGACAATACACAAAAAACTCGACCCGAAAACCCATCGGAACCTTGCCCAAACCCTCGTAGCGCAGCTCAAACGGAGACCCGGAGTTGCGTTCTTAAAGCGCATAACCATAGTTTTGGATGAGACTAGTGAAAAAGGGTTTGGGCTCGTGAGTGACCCTCCTCCACCCGTTCGGGCTCATGGGTTTACCCCTTGGACAGGCGAGCACGAGTTCATCGATTTTCTCCGGTTACGACATTATTGCTTTAACACCGACCACCCCCGGCACCTTATCGGTCGCGTGCTTGACACACAGTCAGCCCTCTGCACTAACCGCACATGTAATATCGCTCCCCCTGACTCTCCCCCGTTTACCATTCCATCTGAAGCACACGCTGATGCGAACCGCTATCAAAAACGGTGCAGTGTTCGAGATGAATTACTCTGGTGCCTTCGGTAGTGATCCAGATGGTTCCGAGACCGTCGGTGCGGCTACCAAGCGTAACTGGTGGGCAGCTGCGCGGGAAGTGATTAGAGTTACCAAAGGGAAGGGCGTGGTCGTTAGCGGTGGCATTACCAACGAATCTGATTTGAGGGCTCCTCGAGACATCATCAATTTGTGCGTCAACTCCGTCCCTGTACTTACCAGGTCTTTAATCTGCGTGCTCGAAACAGAATCACCATGTTGAACCTGGCTCCAGACGTGGCTCATGGTACAATGGGCAAGGAACCTCAAGCCCTCGTCCTTCGCGCGCGTGAGTCCGCTCACATGTGTGTGTTTTGGTAATCGAGGCCAACCTTCCACAAAGAAACGCGGAAGACCTACCGCGCGATATTATCAGAACCGAGACTGGTGATCCCGGGGACGCAGCCACAACCAACACCTCCACCCCTCCAAGAGGCGTGCACCAGCTCCGCTAGTACGCCGACCTCTGGGACAAAAAGGCCTTTCGACGACATAGGGGACACGCCAAGTGAAAACCTCCCGAAAATAGAGTCACGTAAAAAGCGGAAGAATAAACAACGATAGGTCCGAGAATGTCCAGCATAAAACCTTTGCGTAAATCTCCAGAGGGTTTGGACCTCAAGGCCTCGAGCTTCAGCGGAGGAGGTCACCATACGTGGGGGTGCACAACGCTCCGATGACCCTCTGCCCTGTATCTGCGATCTGAGGCATAAGATTTTCAAAGGGCGGTCGCTATGTGCCCGGGCACCAGTAGATTTGGCGATCACTTTTCGCACTTTTCTCGGACTTATTTTGTTGTACAGTGATCCCCTTTCCACTCTGTTTTTATTCCACTTTCTGCCAGGCACTCAATTGTTGCGGAGACGACCTAGCTTCAAGAAGTAAAATCGACATTAACTGATGCCCGTCTACCCAGTCTCTCGCACCTCCTTCCTTAGATTCGCGCAAGTCCCCCCAATGCTATTCGCTGGGCTACATTCGATCGATCGGGTTACATATCACGATTGCGACCGCTCTACTCCTCCCGCTTGGCCGATCCCGACGCTTTGGGCGTCCGTACGTATCGAGGGCTCGGTGTTCCTGGCGTATTAAATTGGCTGAACCACATTTCCACCGTGTAACCATTCTCACGCGGCTTCGCGCGCCATATCCCGTTGGACCAAGACCCTGGGTTCTCCGTCATTCCAGTCTTTTGGTCCCTCGCCGCGGCACCGGAAGGTGTATATAAACTACCCTATGGCCCTTACACTCCACACCCGAACCCCCTTCTTTCAGTTCCCAAGGATGGTTGCTACCAAGGGCGATAAGACTCTCGCGAACCATTATAACGAGGAGTACCCCAAGCAGGTCTGGTGGCTGGTCGCAGCCTTCTTGTTCCTCGTCGGAGTCACCCACTACGGTTCTGTTGCACGCAGAAAGCTATTCCCTGGCAAGAATGAACCTGCAAACGTCGAGGCGGATGGTCGTGCGGTCCGGCACGCTGCCTCACTCAGACGTATCCCCCTCACTATCGCGAACGCCTATAGGGTAGTGGCCTTCCGAACAACCTTCGTTATCGGGCCGTTTAGCCTCAATCTTGCTGAGGTCGCTCTTACTGTCGCCTATATCGTTGCCCTCTTTGTGTGGTCTTTTATCAATAGTACGTATCGCGGTGTCCCTCTCACACATGGACTCACGATCTTGTTAGCCACGGCTTTCGACGGAACCAAGTTCGAGCGCACGTACTATATAAATCGCTCAGCGAACATTGCCTGCAGTCAGCTCCCACTCGTCACTGCCCTTGGTACCAAGAACAACATCGTTGGACGTAAGGTTTGCTTTCCTTCTCGGTTGAAACGGCGATGCTCATGCGATACCAGTGATCACCGGCCTCAGTTATGAGAAGGTTTGCCTTGAACCTCGTGCCTATTGCCGCAGTTGACCTGAGCATCGGGTTATAGATCAATTACATGCATCGTATGACCGCAAGAGTGGTATTTGTTTTGCTCTGGGCTCACGCTGGTCCTAGGGTATGTGTTTTGTCTACGACCCATCTTAGCTTCCGATGTCTGACCACTTCCATAGCTCAAATTGTTAGTACCATTCTGCAAGGGGATGGGTCGACGTTCTGACATTTACCATCCTTTAGCATGAAACCAGGATCCCTTCACTCGGAACTCACCCAAACTGGGATTATCGCCATTGGTGCTTTTAGCTTTCTCCTTGTTGTTAGCTTGCGCCCTGTTCGCAAGGCTGCCTACGAACTTTTTTTCTTCCTGCATTTTGCTGCAGTTCTGTGCGTGCACTTCCTGCCCCCGTGGATCTCTTTACTGACACAGGTGCCTACAGTCTTTTCCTCGTGGGTGGTTACATCCACGCCAAGGAGCCTGAGTAAACAGTGCCCCACTCACCTCTCAATAGCCCATTTGCTCATACCCACCCTTAGGGTCACCTACTGGTTCTGGGCCTCCTTCCTCGTCTGGGGACTTGACCGTCTCATCCGTCTCATCCGTCTCGTCGTCTTCAACCATTCTTACTTTGGATTCAAAAAGGGCTCTGGTACAATGGACGCCAGCGTCGAGCTCCTCTCTCCGGATTTCGTGCGCCTCCGTTTACGCAGGCCTCCTCATTTCCACTGGTCGCCCGGTCAGACCGCTTATTTGATTATACCCAGTGTTTCCACTATCCCCTTCGAAGCCCACCCATTCACCATCGCCAGTGTTGATACCACGCGTGACGAAACCCGAGGTGACTTTACCCTGACAACCGAGAAGGAGTCGCTTGGTGAGACCGAGCCCTACTGGAAGGAGCTCGTGTTTTTCATCAATGTCCACGGTGGCTTTACCAAGAATTTGGCTGGTGTTGCTGAGAAAGGTGGCAAGGTCAAGGTGTTTGTCGATGGTCCATATGGCAAATCGCCAGATCTCACAGACTATGATACTTCCGTACTCATTGCTGGCGGGTCCGGCGTCTCCTTCACATTGCCCCTCTTCCTCGATGGTATCAAGTCAGTGCGGGTATCATGTCCTTTTGGAACGCTATCTCACGATTAAGCTACAGGAACGTCGCTGCTGGCAAGAGTAATACCAAGCGGATCGCTTTCATCTGGTCGACCCGAGACCCGGGTAGGCAATTCGTCCTCCCCCCCCCCCCCCATAGCGACATCCGCTCATTAGTGTTACAGGACACATCTTTTGGATCTCGGAAACCCTCGGAGCGGCGACAAAATTGGCTCCTGCAGGTCTCGATATTTCCATCCGGATTTACCTGACCGGAAATTCTACCTTCCAACCATGGGATGATGTCTCAGTCAAGTCTGGCAAGGAAGGCGGCGAGCCGCAAGAGAAGAGCCGTACCCCGTCATTGTTTGAAGATCCCGCAGTCCAAGTCACCAGTGGAGCTCGGCCCAACCTGAAACAGATGCTCCAAGAAGAGGCTGATCTGACCAACGGGCGAATGGGAGTGACAGGTTTGTCTTGTCGATTATCAACGAGCCAATTTACGTTGCTAACCATGACATCAACGCCCAGTATGCGGTTCTGAATCTGTTGCCGCTGCCGTCAAGGGTGCCCTTGGGTTTTCAATTGCTGGTCCATCGAGCATCATGAGGGGCGGTCCCAGCATCACCCTCAACACCGAGGCGTTCGGTTACGCTTAAAATTTGCACCCCGTAGTATTTTACATTCTCGTTGAGATCCCAACGGAGGATTCGGGTTCAATGTTGTTGTTGCTGTTTTCACGCATTGTATATGGTATATATGGATCACAGCTGGTGTTGCAACTATGGAAACAAAATTGCATTTATAGAACGCCGAACTCTTGAAGGTCTGGGCCGAGATCCTGACTGCGGTGTGTCGATATCGGTACCGAGAGCATATTGCGGATTAACTGGTCCATTTCGAACAACTCGAGAGACGGTTCCCGGAGGCGCGGTGCTACGGTATGTCCGGAGGTCCCGGTTCCAAGGGTAGGGACGCGTCGAAGTCCATGGCGGAACTTCGGGATACGAGCCGGGCTTGATTCGTCGGAGAATTTGCCTCTCCTTGCCGGGAGGGAATGGTAAAGTTTGGGTCTCGCACGGATGACGCTTCCAAATGCCGGTGGGTCGAAATTTGACCGATCAGATCGTTGCCTTCTGCTACCAGAAGCTAGAAGAGAAACCTGGGCACACATATTAGGCGATCGTTACTTGGTTGTATGATGCGTTTGTAACGAGTTAGAATCTCACCCTGCGTCCCTCGTAAGTCTGGAAGTTTCTCAAATTGCGTGCTCGTGGCAACGTGGCTGCTTCTCCAACGCGGTCACGGCGAGCTTGTGTTAAAGAGTGCTGACGGTCGGACCTCCGGATGGGGCTCTTCCCTAAGGACCGCCTGGGGTTACCAGTCTCCGGCTCTTCTTCCACCAAATCCGCCAGACGAGGTTTTCCAAGCATCGAGACCGTAAGCTTCTGTCGATCGTTCAACGAGTTGTTCGAGCCCTTGTTTCGTATGCGAGGTGGTACAGCTCGAGCGTCAGGGGCTTGGCTAGCAGATTCAGATAAGAGTCCGAGTAGACCCAACCCAGAGTCCCTAGAAGCGATGACCGGAGCCTCCGTTTCCGTCGGCGGGAATCGTTTATAGCCCAAGACCGCCTCGATATCCATCCTGAGCCGATCCTCGCTCTTAGTCAAGGTGTCCGTGATCTGCATCGCAGCTGCCAAACGAGAGTTGAGATCCACGATGAGGCGGAGTAGTCCGTTTATTGGCATCCTCAGGAGTTCTTCGTGACAACAGACATCGAGGGAGCCGAACGTGCTGACAACGACAAGATCCAGATCTTCGTCCTCGTTCATCAGGGCGACAAAGTGTGGGGGAGGAGTCCATTTAGGTTTCCATCGGAGGGAGCGAAAAGCCAGTTGCGAGCTCCTGAAGAAAGCCGGAGTCCTGGCACTCCGTTGCATATCCAGGCTGGTGGTGGGTAGCGGAGCGATGTGAGGGAATACTGGGGCCAGCTTATATGATCAACGGCTCAATAGGGGTCGAAGGTAAAGCAGAAAGGAGGGTACGTATTTAGGGCTGTGGTCGTAAATAAACACTATGATGCTACTGGTGAGTTAAATAAAGTAAGGATCAACTAAGCACCGGTAAATGGGAGGTATTCCGCCCACTGCAACGATGAAATGTGATGACAGATATAAGGCAAACACAACAACTTCGCCAAAAATCCCAAAATAAGTTACGGAATCCATCGCTCCTTGTCCCCTACCGTTCTAATCCAAATCTCTCCCGGTTTGCTATGATTCAGTCAATGGCATGCCCCACGCATTGATAACAGCCAAGACTCACCTTCTCTCTCGCAAAATACGGAAAACTCGTCTCCGCTCCTCATCTCTACTCCCCTGTCCTTTCCTGTCATTTTGGGCCGGGAAGGCGGAGTGACACCGGGTCTGGAGGTCAGCCAGGCCTTCATTGGTTCCCTCCGCCTCCACGACGACAGTTCCGTACCACCCGGGATCGACGCTCCACATGCTCGATCCAAACTGAAACGGCATCCTCCTCCCACTCGACGGGGGATAGATCTGGAACCTCGAGCGGTGCACCCATCGAACGACATTGTGGTATGTTCCCTGAGATCTATGAGATAATCCACGTTTAACGCGCTGCGAAACGATCAAACGTGATGTAACCTACGTCTCAGTCTTGACCCTATCCTGTAGGAGTTGCAGGTTCATTGCAATCTCCTCCGCCCAGGGGTTGAGATCGATGTGTACGACCGGATTTCCATAGATCCTGATCACCTTATGGAAATACGAGGGCGCGAAACCCAGGGAAGGAAGATATCTGGGTAAGTCACCCGAGGTCGAGTAGGTGTAGTCGAGATCCTACGTTTCGAAGCCTCAGAAATCCGGCACAAATACGGAGGCAGAAGGCACTCACGAGTAGAAAGTTTCCGTCCCAAACCATTCTCCCCGCATTTCCCTCATCTCCCACTGCAACATCCCACACCGCATCGCCTGGTCTCAGCATATGCAGAATGCCCGCCCGCTTAAGTTCAGATTCGCACTCGACCACACTCGCATCGGACAGCCAATCCTCTGGAGAAGGCACGAAAACCCGGAGCAATGGGGCTCTCTTCGGTTGATAGATGGGAGAAGCGAACACAATTCGACCCCTCTGCACATCAGGCGGTCTCAAAGACTGACGATCGTAAGACGAAGGCGAAGGAGCTCGACTCGAACTAATCGACATCGTCCCTCTGATGTGAGTGCGAGACCCCACCGCGGGCCCATTTGGAAGCCCAGAGACTATACCCCCATGGGCGGTGACAGCTTCCGCTTGAGCGCGTAATCGGACGATGATTCGGCTATACGCCCGAGTGGCGAAGGACATCGCTCTCGCTTGTTCGGTATACCTCATCTTCTCCTCCTTCGACACGGTAGAGGCCCGCGCTTGCAGGTAGTTGTCTGAGATTCTGGCGTACTCGTGTGTTGGCGGTGAAACACCACGCAGATATTCGTTTAGATCCTGCGTATCCTGTTAGAACGATCGTGGGTGGCAACCGGCTGGACTTTACCCGAAGACTGATCGCCAAGGGCTCGTCCTCCTCCCAGACCCAACGAGCGTACCCAATCGTGGAGAGGTATCGTTCTAGGACCTCTTCCTTGAGCTCTCTAACGTGGCTGAGTTGCGATCGCAGACTCTTGTTGACTCCCTGGAGGATGCACCAGTCGTAGAATGTCAGGTACTGCAGAAGCGCGCATAACAACTGGGGGTGAAGGAGGTGCAATTCGAGTGGGTAGAAGTGGGGTTCTAGGCCCTCATCGATAGCAGTATGGTCCACCTCTTCTCCATTTCTCATGCTGAGTTTCTTCACCCCAGACGACGAAGCATCACCCCCGTAGAAAGAATCCATCTGGAGTCCCCGATTTGTTGGCGCGGCACCTGCTCTCAAGCGCTCGCGAGATTGGTGGTGTGCAGGTGGAGGGGAAGCTTGGCCGTTGTCCAGGCGTGGAGGTTTGGTGGATTTATGAGGTCGGTTCTGAACGGGTTGAAGTTCCAAAACAGCTGGACTTTGACCACGTTCCCGGTCCGACGGAACGGAGACATTGCTAGTGAGAGATGCTTTCCTACTGGAATCCTGGGTCTGGAAACTTCCGATGGAACCCTGAACACTCCGGCCGACGAGCTGTCTGCGCGGATCACGGTGCTGCGTGAGTTCTGGGCTTGAACCGCTGATGTCTCCGCTGGAATAGCCGCCAGTAGCCGGCGGGCTACCTTCCGTGTTAAGCGATGATGGTTTCGGCAGAGAGTGGTACCGGCCGTGTTGGCGTTGAGTAGAATCCGAACGCTGGCCAAAGCTCCTCACGTTTTTCGGCGAAGGAAGGGGCGAATCGTTCGGGGGCTCCGCGTCCGGTACGTTTGTTGTGATGGTGACCACGGGGGAATACAGTGACTGGCGGCGATCCAGCTTGGATGTGACGTTATCCCCGTTGAGATTGAGCGTCTGCTGATGATCAATGGTCTGACCCCGAGGACCCATAAAACGCTGCTGATGTTCGTTACTGCTTCCAGACGAATCCTTACGCAAGGCCGGTAGTGGGGACTGTTTGAAGTGAGGTTCGGTGGCCCGTTTGACTGGTGGTCGATTAATGGGCGGCAGGGGTAGCTGGGGTTCAGTAGGCTTGTTATCGGGAGCTCCATTCACACCGGCACGGTTCCAATCCTTCCCCCTCTCCAGGTTATCCCGGTATTGCATCGCAGGAGACCTCGCCTGGGTGTACACGGACCGGATCAGGGTTTCGCCCGTCTGGCCGTGAGGGAACGTTTGGTTGTCTCGCTGGTCAGATGGCCTCTCTGGCTGTTGCTGATATTGCTGGAATCCCGGGGTTGAATCCATCCCTGACCGATCGACACCCTTCCCTTTGATATCCCTGGTCCTGTTGTCGTACACAGTTGGGGGCTCCTGTTGCGGTTGATTTCCAAGGATATGACCCGGGGAGGGTTGTGGCCCACTCACGCTCCGCGGTTGGAAATCCTGTCCATTACCAGCAGCAAATATCCGTGGTTGACCTTGCTTCAAGGCAAGCGGCTCCTGTTGGAAGTCGGAACCTGTGTTCATAGATGCAAATATCCGAGGCTGTCCCTGAATGGGACCACGGTTCATAGAAGACCGTGGACCTACGGGTTGATGAGTTCTTGTGCGATTTTGTTGGTCAGCTCTCAACCAGGGATCTTGATGCCCGTTCGATGAGTCTGCGGTCTGAGGCCGTGGGGGGCGTCAGTCAGAGGCGACAATATTCGGGGCCATCAACACTTACGCGTTGGAGTTTCTCGTAAGTTTGAACCACAGGGGAAACGTCGGGACTCGTCCTCCGAATCTGAAGACTCTCACGGCGGGGGTCGTGATTCCTTATGGAGGTCTGATGGATATTTTGAGCGCAAGAAGGTTTTGATCTCTGAAACTACTCACTGCGTCGAAGTCTGGAGTGGTGGGTTTCGCTGCTCCAGAGGGGGAGGAAAGAGAATCGCTGCTAGCGGTCGATACCGATGGTGCGACGGGTTCCAGCTGGTAGGGTTGTTGTCAATTTAGTGTCATATAATTCGAGACGCGGAGTCGCGACGGCAGGGAACGGTTACGATAGTTTGGTAGAATAGGAACGTTGGAGGGTATGCTCACCGAACTCTGAGATGGGAGATTCACAGAACTTGTAGTGGTGGAGGGTACGGGGGAATTTTCCCCAGATACCAAACCAAAGGCCTCTAACGGGGAGTACTTCCTACGGGGCTGGGGCCGATCAGGCGGGTTCTGGGGGGGCAACAACCCGGACGGTAGGAGCTCGGGCGCGGGTGCTGGCCTTGTCGAGGGTTTCCTCTCTGGAGAACCGGATGCCGGCGTACGAATTGGCTTGTGGGACATGTCTTCAGACTTTGGTAGAGTATTCAATGACATTGGTGCTTGTTCTGCATTGCTTGGGGGATCTTCGCGCTCCCTAAACTCCGGAATAGACTTTTGGGGATTCGGCGGCTGATTATTGGTATTCATGGGAGGAGTCCTGGATTCAAACGACTGTACTGGTTCACGAGGGAAAGCATGTAGATTCACCCTTCGAGTCGGGGTGTGTTCAGGGTCGGGGAGTGGTTTATTATCCCTTCCGCCGTTTGTGGGTTGTTGTTTCTCATGCATCCGATTCCGCTGCACCGGCGGGGCAACGACACGGATGCTACTCGGTTTGGGCGGACTTCCATCGTGAGGCCCGCTTTGTCTGTGGATAGAATCACGGGGAGCGAGTGGAACAGGGCCGGAGATAACGGGAGGAGAGGGAGAGGAACCAGACGAGTGTGCGGATGCGAACCTTGCGAACAAAGGAGGCGGAGACTGGGGTGATTTCTGGGCCGTCGGTAACGGGACGGGCTGTCGGGGCGGGTCAGCTTTCTTCCTGAGTAGCTTCTTCATCACCGGTGCTTAACGTTTCGCCCTGGACGGTGGTAAAGTGAACGGCCGCACGTGTCAGATCGCAGACGCAGCCCGCGCATCCCCATCTTCTTTCCTCAAAACCTCAACATCCGTCCCTCCAAACGCGTCTCCCCATCATGCAGGATGGAAGACCGAAGTATCTCTTCCCTCCCCTTTCGACGCGTACCCCCTCCGTCGTACCTTCATCAACTCAGTTGTACGAGCCACTCGTCAAATCCGTCCTAGCGCAGCGCACCAAATCCACAATTGTACCTCTCTCCTTCTTGTTCACATGGGTGTCCCTCGTGGCATGGAGAATGTGGCTAGAACCCAACGGTGTCTGGACCATCTTTTATCCGCTCCAACCCAACTGGTCAATCGGCGCCTGGGCGGTTGGGGTGTTACCCTTATTAATCTTGCGCAAGTCGTATCTCAAAGGTGCGTTCGAAATCCCTCGCAACCTATCCCAGTTGATCAAGGTTATACAGCACCTGTAATTCATGCCACTTCACCTTCAACGACGATACGAAACGCCATGACGCAACACTCGAAGATTCTCACCACCGCCCTCATTTGTTACACAACCTCTGCTGTCGCCTTCACATTTTTCCATGTCATTTCATCCTCACAAACCCCTAACGGTGGTCTTCGTTTTTTCGTGAAATCGAAGTATGTGCTTTGAACATCTGCGATAGTGAACGCGCTAATCTCGTGCAGGAAACACCCATTCTATCTGGATGGTCGTGTGGTCTTCCTGTTCTTTTCCCAGATCATTCACGGGGCCTTATTCCTGCTTAGGAACGTACTCCTTGGCCGGTCGGTCATCGGTTGGAGGCCCAGCAACTCTGTCAGTCCCGCTGCCACACCGCTCGTAGGAGCTTTCCTAACATTTCCCAGCGATCGGAGCCGGACTTGATCTCCAAATTACTCGCTCTGGCTGTCGCCGTACCAGCGTTCGGGGTAGTTTGCACCGCTATCCAACTTGCGCTGTTTGTTGTGGGGCGGGTAATAGTCTTGCCTATCCTCTTCAAGATCCCAGTAGTATCCCACTTGCTGAGACCTTTCGCCGCCCACTTCTTAAGGGGCTACACACCGATCCTGTTCTTCACTCAGTTCCCAACTATATTGAGGGCATTTTTCTTGGGAATCACGACTCTTGCGTCCTGGGAAATCTCAGAAACCTTGTTTGACACCTCGGTCTCAGAGGTACTTCTCATACTTTCCCACTGGCTAAAGAGCTGCATTGACGGTACAAACAACAGCCAATCACTGTAGCATCCTCTACGGCGGAACCCTTTGTTGCCCTTATTTCTGGCATTTCTGCCGGGGACGCGTTTTACAAGCATTCCGCATACGTCGAGTTGGCATACCTATCCGGGGATCAGTCCTCTGGGGCCGTTGCCGCTAGGACTGCGTTTTTCGCAGACCAAAAGTACAACCCCAGCCTATGGTCACATCTTTGCAGGAGCGCTTTACTTGATCTCGGGAGGGACTACCAACTCGCGCTTCGTAGAGGCAAACCAGCTCCACCAGGTTTGCCGTTCGCTCTCGCCCAGCCACTTCAGTCCCCTGACCATTCGTTGCAGCTCCGACCCCGGTCCCACCCCCAGTTTTGAAACCACAACCACCCTCTACCCCACTTTTGAGGAAGCAGATCTTCAAACCGCAGACGGGCACTCCGGTCAAAAACGTGGTGGAATCTCTAGCCTCTGGCGGCGATATCTCTCGGGCTGTCGACGAGGCAGCTTCAGAGGTTCCAGAGCTCTTTAGGTCCGTCAGTGTGGCAGTGACGAAGCCGGTAGAAAACATTGCCGCGCCTGTCGTGTCCTCGGTTCCTGAGGTCAAGGGATTCCACATTGTACTCAAGACGAAAACCACCGAGGTTTTAAAAAGTAATACCCCGCCTGCCGTACTGAAGGCCCTCGGTGGAATGCATTCATGGTGGACGAAAGATAGGTTGAAGAGTGTTGTCCAGGGGACTGTTCCTAGGAGGGAGACTGATGGGCTCATCGTTCAAGGTTCGTACGGACTCTTAGAATGAGCCAGGTCTTATGCGACTAACGATACGGATCAGTGTTGTCCCATCTCGCTTGCGCTTCATTGAGAGAGGACAGATATGGAGTCGTCCAACGAGACTTGCCCAAAATTCTTGAGGCATTTTTATCCTTCTTGGGAGCTTTAGAGGACTATCGCATAGAAATCGTCGGGTCGTGCCCAAGCCACGAGGACATTGCGGTTTTGACGGGGAAGGAGCAGGAGGACAAGTTGAGGATACTGCAGGAAATGACTCAAGCCGTCGAGCCACTGGATCAATTACAAGATGGTGCGTGTCTCCCGCCCGGAGAGTGGTCTTCCGATGCATTGCTGAGTTTGGGCGTTGTCAGCTCTGAAGAACGGAGTGGAAGGGATTGTTGGAACGTTCGGAGGGACGTTGTCGGCTTTCAAGTTCCCTCCGAGGATAGCGAGGAAGTTGCAAGGATACGTAGACGTGAGAACGAGCTTGGATTAGTAGTATCGTATACACATCGTTTGTCACACTGTTGGTCAACAGAAATATCACTCCAAACTGTACGTGTTCTTCTCCAACTGAGAGAAAGGTGAGCGCCACTCTGCGGAAGACGCGGTTCGGAGCAATGCCGCACCTCCACCTCGAGCTGTTTCCTCACTCTGTACTCTTCGTCGGCCTTGATGATGATGTGGAAATCGTCGAGGTCTTCGACGATGAAGTTGTCCCTTTCGTTCATCGTTAAAAGAATCTGTTTCACCGCCGAATCACTGGACGCCAATACGCGAACGCAGTGTTCAGTTTCCGAGAAACAATCTGGAATATGCACGGAGGGATTTACCAAGTAAGAAGGACACCTGAGTTTCGGCATTTTCGACGTTAGCGGAGCGATTGAGGATCGAAATGGTGGAACAATTCATGCACCTTTGACGGCTCTCATGACCCAAATATCGCACACAGACGGTGTATCACGGTCTGCGCAGCACAAGGGGGATGCTTTCCTTCAGACTCTCCTCTTTGCGTTTTATTGCGTCTTACAGCCTCACCAGAACTCGAGCCGCCGGGTTCGGTCAGGGTGAGCGAACAAGAGAGCAGTGTGTGATCGCCGCTTTAGCTAATCCTCTCGGATTTCGACCTGGTTCCATCTCAAACTCTGCTGTCCCCCATTCTCTCCGAAAGAACGAGATGCCGCCCCCTCACGGCGTATATCAACCAGACCCAACGTGCGTTCTCGTTCTCTTCCTCCTCTCTTTCCCCCCTCTGTTCCCCGTGCAAGCTTTGAGCTGACCAAACATGTCCTCCATCGATTTGGATGTCCACGGAACCAACAGTTCCACGGCTTTGGATAGGCTGAAGCAAACTCCTGGTGAGGACCCGTGTCCGTTCGTCTTGATCGTACGGCCAAGGCATTGACCCATCGCTTGCCGGATCGGGTAGCACCCGAGCTCATCCCTCCTGTCTTGGTGGTCACCACTAAAATCGAGGCTTCAAAGCAACAAGCCGCCTGGTCTGCTGTTGACGGACACATCTTGCCCCACCATACCGTGAGTTTCACTGCTCGTTTCACCGCTTCCAAAGGACGGGCTCATATCTGGAATGCAGGTCATCGGAATCGGCTCTGGTGTGTTTACTGCATCGGATAAGATTCCGTACAGTTAAACCTACGCGAAACAGGCTCTACGGTTCCATACGTCGTCGAGAGGATCGTTGCCCAAGGTGCCGAGGTTAACAGGAACAGGGTGTTCATCCCAACTGGTGAGTACAAGGATCCGTCTACAACCACGTAATGCTCACTCTTGATCCGACTGGTTACATCAGGGTTCCAGTCCAAGGAGCTCATCGTTGCTGCTAACCTGCGACTTGGAGATGTTGATCAATACCCGGTCATCGACGTTACCATCGACGGTGCTGATGAGTACGTCGCCCAACTGCTCTGTCCAGGCACCAACTTTGACAGGTTGACTTCTCCAGGGTTGACAAGGATCTGAACGTCATCAAGGGCGGTGGAGCTTGCCATCTCCGGGAAAAAGTCCTCGCAGAGGCCGCTGAAACGTTCGTCCCCCCCACGAATGCCAGGGAACCCCACTGCTCATTGTGCCCTCTCACCGACAGGTTCATTATCGTCGCCGATTACCGGAAAAACTCGGAGTGTCTCGGAACCAACGTGAGTTTTCCGATATTGGTCCGACCCGTGTGGACGACAGACTGTCGATCGTTCCTGTATAGTGGAAGGCTGGCGTTCCCGTGGAGGTGGCACCGTTCGCCTACGCAAAGGTTCTGAAAAACTTGGTTCCCCTGGGATCCCAGAACCCTACGCTCAGAATGGGTAAAGCGAAAGCCGGACCCGTGGTCAGCGATAACGGGAACTTCATCATCGACGCGCCCTTCTCAACTGAGGACCTCAAAGACCCTCTGAGGGTAAGCTTTTTGCCTCTCGCGCTGCATCCAGACCGGAGTTCCGACAAAGTTGTGCTTCTCCGTAGATTTTAAAATCTATCAAGATGCTGACCGGGGTCGTTGAGGTTGGCTTGTTCTGCAATATGGCTCAAGCAGCATACTTCGGGAATGCAGTACGTTTCCCCCACCTTGCTTCCGACTTGAGCATCCCTTCTGATAGACGTCGTTGTTCCCTAGGACGGAAGTTTAACCGTGAGATGGGCCGATGGTCGCCTTGAGCACCTGGTGAAAGGTGCCAAGGCGTAGTTAAGTTGTCCAATTGCAATCGTGTGCGGAGGAAACGAAGATCTGTCTCAGACGGTATTGTGTGTCGTCATGTAGAAACCAATCTGTATCCATCGATATGTATACAACCCAACAAACCATTCTACCACATGACTCTTCGTGCACTTTCCTCGACAACAGAACACCCGTCCGGAAGCAGAGGTCATGGTACGCAACGATCACGCTCTCCCCCTTTGCCCCGCATTGCCTCCCGCCGTTATCTATACCCTGGAAACTTTGATCTGCCAACCGGAACCCTAACTCCCCACTCCACATCTTCCACCAAACACGATGTCTCAACGGACTTCGCGAACGGTCACGGTGGAGGAAGCTCTCAAGGTCGCGGAGCACCAATATGGTTCTCCGCTCCAGTTCGTCTCGTTATCTCGCCTGGACAGTCACGCTTTCCGGTAAACCTCAATCATCTCCCTCAATCATATGTCATATGAATGGTCACGCATCGAATTCTTCGCTTCTCTGCAGATCCGTAAAGACATACGAAGTTCATTGCATATCCCAGTCTACTTCTCCTCCTTCCGAGGTATCATATATCCTCGAGGCTTATTACCCCGGTGGTGCTTGGGTGACATCACCTGACGCCACGAAATCGACCCTATCTCAGATTGCCCAACGATCAGACGTACCCGTCCCCAGAATCCTCGTCTCGGACACAACCAAGGCTCTAGTCGACTTTGACTACCTCCTCCTCCCCCACCCATCCCCTGCTGCCCTCCCGACACGCACCCTCACCGCAGCCGAAGAGCGAACATTCGGCCAGCACCTCAGAAAGATCCACACCATCGACAACGACTGGTTCGGAGTCCCTGGCGAACCTTCGGAAGTGATCAGTTGGGAAGAGGCTTTCACCCTCTTGCTCGAGGCGTTGCTGGACAAAACTGAGGCAGACGAGTTGTGGGACACAGTCAAGATCGAGCACATCCGAAGGGCTTTATCCCGAGCGATTGGGTTTTTCCTCTTCGATGACATCGAGGTGCCTTCACTGGTCTGGCTGACGGGAGACGAATCGTCGGCGATGGAGGTTGAAGAGAACGGGGAGTCAAAACTGACGTTCCTCGGGTTCTCGCACGCGGTGTGGGGAGATCCAAGAATGGAACGCGTGTTCATGGATGAGGTCAAGGACATACAGGAAGGGTATGCTGAAAACCTTTTCTTGCTGCCACGACAGAGGATCAAGGGGGTCTGGTATTCCCTCTTTTTCGCCCTCTTGATGGTGGCGGAGAGCGAGGACGTACGGAGGGTGGAGAAAGCGAGGTTGAAGGTGGAGGAGTGCGTGAATCGGTTGCAACTGGTGGTTTATTGCTGAGGTTTCGGGGTTTGAGATGGGTCTTAGTCGGTGGCCATAGCTAGAGGTGTGTCTCCGCCAATGGAACCTTCTCCCAACGCGTTTTCCGTTTCCTTCTCCTCTTCACTATCGTTACTCTCCTCCGCGTCGTCCACCACAGAAGGTCCAGAGGACTCGCTGTCAGATGAGAGCATTTCCTCACGTGCCATCGTTTGTCGTTGAATCCGAGGATCCCAGTCGAGTTCCTCCGGCTCCTCCTGCTCGACCATGACGCGGACCTTCCAATCGTACTTTTCCCGTAGCATAGTCACAGCCTTGATCGCCCTGTCTACTCTTTCGTCGTGTTCCAGCTTGATCTGGTCGCATTCTCGAATAACGTCTTCGTGCGAGGCTTTCGAAACGCCGGCCACGATCCCCAACGTCCCGCCGGTTTGGGCGTGTTCGGACATTCGACGAACGGTCTCATTTTCCACCCGGAGGACCTCTGTGGTCTGGAGGTTGCGCAGGAATGGGATGATCCCAGCGTCGAACTGAGCATCTGTCAAGCCGAGGGTGGGGTGTAAAGCGAGAGATTCGAAGATGTTCACGTTTGATTTCGGGAAGGCTGTCGCGAGGGAGGTTGAGAGGCTGTGGGTCTGTGATAAAAGGATGTTGTATCGGGTGAGGATGGTCGGCCATTGGGGCATGACATTTTGACCTTGAGCTTCGAGGATGCGACGGAGATATAGGATCGAGTCGATGGACTGGTTAACCTTGAATCTGAGAGATTCGAGCTGGGCGATGGGTAGGTTTGTTGGTGTCGAGGTCGAGGCTGAATCCATGAGTTTGTCACCGTGCAAAGCAACCAGAGCGCGCGGATGGATCCGAGCGCATTCCACCCCACAGTCCTGGAGACTGTGTCCCTTTCTTCCTCCTCGTTTTTTTGTTTTGTTTTTCCCTCTCTTTCTCCCAGGCAGGAACGTTCAGCTAGGAGGGAGTATACATCTGCCAGAGCAAGTATATTTAGCTTCAGATTAGGGGGAGGACGACGATGACGGGTGGCAAACACAGAGGGTACCGAGAAATCCTTCTCGTCACCTTTCTCTCCTTACCTCTCAACGTACTCGGCGGAGCCTTCATGTCGCCCCCAGAGATTGCCTCCCAATACTCCCTCTCGACCTCTACGAGCCTCCCATTCCCCACCGCCACACAGTCGAATAGCGATACCCAGAATACCCTCGTCAATGGATGGTCCCTAAACAAAGGAATTCAACAGGGGACCGGCAACGTTGCGTTCGTCTCGGACCCTTTTCCCAACTACCACCTGCCGAGTTCGACCGCATTCCCCTCCCCATCTGGCCCGGTGTTGCAGGTCACATACGCCAAGGGTGGGTCCGGCTCGTCGGGTAGTGGGGCCCAATTCTACTCGTTATGGAATTCGACCAGCGGCGCATTCAGAACGGTGCTTCTGACGTACGAAGTTGCGTTCGATCCGACTTTTGACTGGGTCAAGGGAGGAAAGTTACCTGGCCTCAGAGGCGGGCCGGATGCGAACACCTGTGACGGTGGATCCGCGTCTGACGGAACCTGTTTCAGCACAAGAGTTATGTGGAGGAAATCTGGGGATGGTGAAGGTACGTACAACCCCTAGATGCTTGGTGCCGTCCCTGAACCTACGTCGTTTTATCTTTAGCGTACGCATACATCCTGTCTCCGAACAGTCTGTGCAGTAATCAAGGTGTACGATGTAATGAAGACTTTGGGATTAGTCTCGGTCGAGGAGCATTCAGACTCCAACCCGGGCAGTAAGTGTTGAATGTTCTAGTTTCATATGATCCGGGTTATCTGATGCCTCGCGGTGTTCTTTGTATAGGTGGAACCGGATCTCCCTCCTTGTGCAATTGAACAGTGACCCGCAAATGGCCAACGGTCAAATTCAAGTCTTGTAAGCGCGCGACCTGGAACTGGCCATAGTGGGGAGAGTGCTGATCGGTTTTCTGGCAGCTACAACGATGTTCTGGCAATAACGCAACAGAATCTACAATTCGGGAGGACATCTGACCTCAACATTGGTGGCATGTTCTTCTCGTGAGTGTTTCGACTGCCATGTCGGAAATGACCAAGACACTCACGCCCGTGGTTTTCGCAGAACATTCTATGGCGGCAGTGACGCATCCTGGGCACCTTCCAACACGACGCACGCCTACTTCAGAAACGTACAACTTTGGGGTGGATCTTCGGCATCCACGCTTACTGGGCAGAGGGTCAACGGGGCATCGGCGATCTCACCATCGAGCCCTCTGTTGGCAGGTTTTGTGTTGTTTATGATGTATTTTCTCCGATGGCTTGCTTGATTGGTGAGCCGGGGATGTCGCAATAGCGGAGCAGTGTATTGAGTTTAGAGCGTTATTTGACCGAATCGTTCCGTCATAATTGAGTTGGTTGCCGACCGCGCATTGGTTCGACCATGGGTTACGAGAATCAGTGATGATCAGGATCTCCCTTACCCAGCACTCTGCGGGGTGCAGTGCGGGGGAGTGGGGAGAATCTGGGGACGGATCTCTGATTCCATTCCCTAACCCATCTCGTTCATCTCTATGCGACAAACCCTGACCCTGTGAAACGGTGGAGTTATATGTCAATCCGATTATCACTTCCCATCGCGTTGTAGAATGCCCTGCGCAGTTCCTTCGGGGTTGCGAGTCCCAAGTATGAAGAACGGATGTGTCGGATAGCCGTTTGTTTCAATCATAGACCTGCGCAAGGTGAGGCAGAGGCGTCGTAAGGTTTCGGAGTGGGCGTCGGGGCTATTTCATCTCTGGATCATGTCACATGCCAGACCCACTGCAACTTCTAGGTTGAGCACCCTCAAGGTCGGGGATCGTCGGGACGTTTACCCAACGTTGAAACACTAACCTTTCGCGGGGGACGAAAAAGAGTCGCCGCGAATCGTTCGTACGGTGGCTGCGGGGATTTATGGGAAGGCGATGATGGTTGCTGGCGTTCCCCAAAGAGTCTCGTGCTCTCATAGCGGTGTCGGTCATGAGGGCGTTCAAGAGACAAATAGCAGGCCACGGGACCTTTGGTTGAATGAATTATCACGATATGGGCAGATGATCATTCGCGAACCGATGAACCTTGCAATTGCCACAGAACGTAGGGGTGTGTGTGTCTGCGACCGGTGTGCTGTGTGCGAATCCGCTGCTGCTCGACGCTCGCGCCTCTTCCGTGAGGTTCGGGCACGAGGGGGGTTTCAACCCTGCTCCCTCAGAGGAGGAATTTCCCGCGTCTCTCTGTCTCTCTGTCTCTCGCCTCGACGTATCCCATCTGAACGCTGTCAGAGGAGAAGACAGGTCGGACCTGGACGTCTGGCTTGGCGGACTGGGCGGTCTCTTGTGTGAGCGATCGAGAATGGAACCAACCGGAGCGCAACTGTCGGAGTAGCGAGGGTTCGGCAGAGAGTTCCAAGGGAAAGATCGCAGGGATAATTCCGCCATCGATGACTAAAGGGTGTATGTAACCGCACGCCCCAAGCCACGTTGAAGCCGTGTTCCGTCTCCCAGGGATGGTTTAGGGGGGAAATGTAAGGGATACTTTCCCCCGGTGGATGTGTTACGAGATGACATGTGACAGTCGATCCACCGAGTATAAATACACTTGCACTATATCAGACAGCACATACGAAATCTGGGAACAGCCGAACACAATGACGGAATTATAAAAAGGACCCGTGGTTGTGGCTCCATCCCTCTTCTTCTATCTACCGAACGCTCGGCCCCCCCATCCTCTCCTCCTCCCTCTCGCTCGGTAGCCATGAACCATCCCACCGCTGGTCACCAGACCTACACCTCTTCGCAGAATGTCCATCACCACCATCGGCCCAACCCGGCCCACAGCCAGGCCATGGTTGGGCCCAACCAGCGCATGGCCGCCAGTAATGCACGGAGAATCGAGTATGCGCCTGGCGGCTACGTCTCATGCGGCACCGGCATGTTCGCCAATCGCACGATACGCGCACAGGTCAATGAGATTCAAAAGGCCAACGTAGGAAGAAAGTCAGTCTTTTTCGCCACGCCAAAAGTGCCACGCGACACGGACCGCTTCCACATTGTGATGCTAAACACCTTTGTAGATATGCTGCGTCTAAAGATCGACGTGCGCTCGACCCGCCGCCGGTCACGGAACTGCAAATATACGACGTTCGAGACGCCGGAAACGGCATAACCCAAGAGACAGAAATCGATTACAGGTAGGCAAGATAAGCACCACAGTCGAGTTTATCCGACCTTTCCTCTCATGTGCAGGGGCATGCAGCCGACCGGCCTCATTTGCCATGTCGAAGTCTTCCAAGTCCCGATGGCCGCCGACGAAAACCCGGCTCAGGTAGCCGACTTTCCTGTGCCGCCTTCAGCCAATCCCTCCTGTGCGTTATATACCTACCCACTGGAAACCGTCGAGTCTGAGTCAGATGACTGTCGATAGATCCACTGGTGGCTCCGAATGGTCAACGGGTGGAGGTCTATTGGAGGGATCAGCCTATCACTGCCAGTGCTAATCACACCAGCAGTCTGGTAGGCGATCTGTTCACACAGGCACTAAACCTGCCGATCGGTCCGAATGGCAAAAACTCTCTCGTTTTTGTCTTTGCGGTGGGTTTCCTATAACAGTCCCGGTTCGCCCCGTGCTCACGCTTTGTTCTAGGATTTGTCTGTGCAATTGGAAGGCTGGTTCCTGTTCAGATATCGTGTGTTTGATCTGTTTTCCGTCAACAACGGTTCGCAGCCAATCCTCGCCGAATGTTGGGGTCGCCCGTTCAGAATATATGCGACTAAACAATTCCCGGGGCTAGAACCCTCGACTGAATTGACAAAGGTAATCAATGATTGCTTGCCACTCGTATATCATCGCTTTCGACTGGTGGCGTTGCTCACGTTTTTCCAGTTGCTGCATAGCCATCACGTGCCCGTTCGCGCAAGGGAAGTGCGCAGGAAGCGCAAGAAGAACTCCAACAACGACTCCAGCGCCGACTCTGACCAAGATCAGTCCGCTACACCTTGAACTAAAAAAAAAAAGGATTGCATTCCATCCGATAGTCTGTCCGCCTCATCCTCAGTATTCATATGTATCAAGGTCCCGTCGTTCTTGGCCGCTCATCACACGTAAATATCACATACCGGCACAGTGTACACTATGCGATCTCCCACTTATGAGCACCATCCCACATTTCCCGTTCCCGATCGACCTTGTTTAGTTTTTTTTTCCCCAACAGAGTCATTGGATTTACGCGTAAATCGCTTGTAGAGCCGTTGTGGTGGTACTGAACCCACACGCAGGTCGAAGATTTTCGCCTCCTCTTTCAAGGGGTACCAACAAGGAACAGGACGTTGGCCCAAGCCGCGTCCCATAGGAATGGCGGAACTGAGATCTCGGCCACTCCCGAACAAGCCCGGTGGATCTTGTGCCTTTTTCCACCCGACGGGAGCGGATGTGTTCGTTCAGGTTGTCGATGCCGACGCCGCGGGCCGCCCATCTCTTGGTGGGTAATGAGGCATGTCCTCTCACGAAAGGTCGTGGGAAGCAATCCGTTCCCTCTCAAGAGCCTCCATACATTTGCAGGGTCGGACCATTCCATCTGTCGGTTGACTCCTCTCACCCAGCGGAATCATCCTTACGGGAATCTTCATCTCGAATGCATTCAAAAACCCCGGCTCTCACAAGTCCAGTGGGGGTCAAGCGTCTATCACAGATCCGGAAACGCCGCCCTCATCTAATTCTCACAGGACGGAAATAGGATCAGGGCCTCCCTAGCCCAACCTCCAGGTCCAAGATCAGTGAGTGGGTTGCTGACCTATCCGGAACTTGGGTGGCTCACTGAAAGCCTCCGTGCGCGCATCAGCGAACGGATCGTCACCGGAACAGGTGGTCGAATGACCCAATGGAAGTACAAGAATGCGAGATCCAGGCGTGCCCCAGAGAGGAAAGACACGCGTACGGATACGACGATCCAGACCCTTGGCTTTGCCATTGTTCCGCCATGGTCAGGAGTATAACGTGTCGGACGATGCGGAGAAGGGAAGGTCCCCGACCTCCTAGTTCGCCATGAAGGCAAGTATTTGATCGGGCATGGAAGAAGGCCACGAAAAGCATTCTGGCTGTTTCTTGGAATGCCGAGCCTCGGGGAAGGCAATCGCATGCGTTAGATTCCACCCATAAATCCGTTGGCTGACGTCGTGTTTTCCAGCTGGCCCCCAATTTTTTGTCGCATTCCTTTCCTGGTCTGAACCGTACCATGATACACCCGTGCAAAGCGAGCACGTCGCGGCATCGGTGAGGGCCTTGATCGATTGCCTCTGCGACAGCTACACGCCGACCCCCGGTTCCATTCACAGCCCCACGTCCCATCATGAAATCATCTCTGGTCTTCTCCGCGGCACAGGCGCCACCCCCACCGCGATGTGTCCAGTGACCGGCGAACCTGGAGGCTTCCAGCTCATCTCGATGCACAGCACTGGAATCGGTCATCAAGGGCGTTGATAGCCTGAAGGTTTTCAAATCCCCCAGGCTTCGCAAGGTGCTCCGCGGAAGGTCGTGAATTTCGGGGGGACCATCAAGATCACTCCCTTGGAGGTCTACCTGATTGACCGCCACCTAAAACCGAGACGGTTGAAGAAGGCATCGATCGAGAGGGAGATGAGCCGCGTCGAGTGGCGTACACCATCGTCATTACAAGGGTCTGGCTGGGTTGAAACACCAGTGAAGGACGGTCAAGTGTAATGCTTGTGGACCTAGTGGATGGTGCATTCATGAGCTGATGTCGAGTTTCGATGCAGGTTGACTGCCATATCATGACCCTCAAGAGACTAGCCACCCTTTCCCGGACCCCAGGGAACGCAACCAAGAGCGACCGTCGTCCGTGACGGGCAAACGGAAAGAGACGTTAATCTGGTGGGAGGTCGAGGTTTTCCGTCTTCAGAGCTGCGGGGGATAAGATGTGGTGTCGTGGAACACATCTCCAATGCAGAGCGGGACGCTGGAAGTCCCTGCTCCCCCCCCGAGCACCCGAAGACAGACATCGTTCAGGCTCTGGTTGAAGCCCTGCCAGGGCTCCACTCTCGATGACATTGGTCAAGAACTCAGTTTCAACCTGTTCGGTCCTCCAGGGGTGCAGAAAGTCACTGACTGTGAAAGCAAGCATGCTCGGGGTCCACTTTACGTGGTCGGTGCGAGAGAGTTGGGCTTCGGCGTTGCCGAGCTTGATACCACCACGTGGAACGCGGCCGCCCTCATTGAGGAGGTATGGGAGTTGGTGGCTACCTACCTCCTTTGTGTGTTTTGACGATGATCTGAGCACAGGTCGACGTGTTTATGGAGAAATGGTCCTCGAATGAACTTGCCTGCAATGAAATGGTGGCTGTATTGTATTCAACTCTGTTCCTGGTGCCCGAGACGCTGACGTGTGCCTGATGCGGTGTCATACAGCCCACGTCACAGGGAATACCACCGACCACCGTGGCATTTTGTTCCTGCCGAACAACTGCGCCAAAGACCACGCTCGTGTGTCCACGTCGCTCCCGATTTCGAGGACCTCGACGCATCAGCCCGGACTCACGTATGGACTGTATTCTTTCAGGGTGACTCAGAAACAACTCAAGGCTTTGGCAGATAGGGGACTCAATGGGAGGGTCACCAGAATGCAGTGAAAGCGACTTCTTCCTTGGGGATCGGAAAGAAGTAGGCGCTGGCACACTATCGTGAGGACATTGGATTTCGTGAATGACCCCTGTGTTCTGGGATTGGGGCTACACCTTGTGCAGGCCACCGTCTTTCATGACTCTGGCCGCGGAAGTTTCCATTTCCGAGGGTCGCAAGCGGTTTACGAACTTTAATTTCGTGGGAAGCGACCACTTGAATGAAATCATGACCCTTGAATCTAGGGCGTTCATTGGACAAAGCCGCGGACAGCCTGTGCACATACATGTATCTTATCGGGATGAGTCGAAAATCCGCACAACAGGTGTACTCGTGTCACCATCGAATTTCGGTTGTACTGCCATCGCTTCGTGGGTACCGAGGACCAAACCGAGGGCGTTCCTATCAACCCCGCCCAGGCTCGATCACCCCGCGCGGTTGTCAAACTACCAGATAGCTGTGGATGTGTGCAAATGAATAAACACCGCTCGCTGATATAAAGCCCTCCCCATGGCGCCAATCCTCTCCTCGGAATCCCTCTAATCCCCATCTTCCTTCAACAACGGCCATGAGACGCGTCTCCACAATCTTTCGTTCTCCTTCATCCTCTGCTGGTCCCAGCTCGGGAGAGAAGTCACCTGCGGTCGTGCTCGAGGACAATGCGTCCGTCAACACTGAGACCGCCGACGCAAAGTCACAACAAACGACTGTCGCCGTGGCGGCTCCCCCCAACTTGAAGATCAAGGTCCACCTGACGATAATCCAGTACTTCTGTGCGCTGACCACGTTGCCCGTCTACAGCGCGTCGATTATTACTACACACGATGGGGAGGCTGGAAGTACAGGAACACTGGATCCAAGGTCGTCGCCGAGTCGCGCCCGTTCATGGCTGATAGCGAGCAATGGCCTGGGTATTGCTTCGTTGTGATTAGGAGCATCCCTCAGAAAGATGAGGACAAGGCCAAGCCTCCGCAACACAAGTTCCAAATCAAGAGTCCGTACCTCCTCAAAGCCATCAAAGACGTGATGAAGGAGATTGAGGGCGTCTCGTGGAACAATGAACCGTTGGAGGTTTGCATTCGAAAACCTCTTTTCCTCGTTTGAATTCTAACTGGGCGCATCAGATGGAGCCCGAGCTCTTTTTAGGATTCCTACCGGCATTCGAGCAGTACCGCGATAAGCTGGCCGCGTCGACAAAGACCGCCACCGATGAAGATAAACACGTCCTCGCTTCGGTGCAGGTTCTGATTGACTACCTTCACAAAGACTGGAAACGCACTATTGCGACCATCCGTAACCTCACCAGCCACGGAGAGATCAACTTTGAACTTCTCTACGCTGTCTTCGTTCCCAGGACGATCGTCATCACCATGTGTCCCTCGTCCAACGAACTTAGGGCGCTTGAAGTTGTCACCGCAGCCCAGGTGATCACGATTGGCGGGGCGTTTTTGGACTTGACTCTGGAGAGCGTTGATATGGTTGATGAGCACGATAACACCACCCGCTTCGGACGTGTCAGGAGTCGCGTGACGATCCCCATATTCAAGGGAACCGTCCCAATTAACTCACTAGATGCTTATCCCATCAAGTATCACCCCACACCGGATGAACTCCGCAAGGTGCTACTCGATCGTGGTCGCAGGTGGGCCGCCCTCTGTGAAGTGCACCATACGCACTACAAGGGAATGGCTGCCATCCGGGTTAACAACAAGATGGTCAAGTATAATCTCAACTCTCGAATCATGGTCGACCGAGGTATGTCCAGTGAGCCTCAATCGCGGTTTTTTTGATCTCACCCATTGGGCAGCCACCTTCAAGCGCTTGAACGCAAACTACCCCTTCCCTCAGCCCAAGCAAAAGCCTAATACCATTGACCCTTGTAAGTCTGCAAAGTCTCGGCGTTTGAATGCCTGTAGACGTGTCGTGAAAGATACCGGCAACCTCCTCGGATCCGCATCCACCGTTCCCACCCTCGACGTCGCCGGAAAGGGCAAAGTGGAGAAACGCGAACTTGAAGAGAACGATTTATTGGTCGCCTCGCCTGTCGTTTATGGCTTCAGTCTTGCTGACAAGATGTGGCGTGAGTTCTCTTTTGGTTTCCTGTTACGTGACGTCTCTAAATGGCCTGTTTAGTCGAGTTCAACGTCGAGAAGATTTCCGATATCCAATGGAACGACGAAGCGTTCGCGAACCTTGTGCTTCCCTCTGGACGAAAACAGTTGCTCCGGTCCCTTGTGGAGGCCCACGATCAGGACATTGGATTTGACGATTTCGTCCAAGGGAAGGGCCAAGGTCTCGTCATCAACCTCTTCGGTCCTCCTGGATGTGGAAAGACGTTGTCCGCCGAGGCCACGTCCGAACACGTTCGCAAACCCTTGTACGTGGTTGGAGCTGGTGACTTGGGCGTTACGGCCACGGAGATCGATCAAGCCCTCGAGCGTACTTTTGATATTGCCACATCGTGGAAGGCGATTGTCTTGATCGACGAGGTCTGTTCCTGTCTCAAAATTTGAGGTTATGTGGGTGTCTGATAGTTCCGCAGGCGGATGTGTTCATGGAACAGCGCTCGCTTCATGACCTCATGCGGAATGCCATGGTCGCTGTCTTGTGAGTCCAGTCTGTCTGTTCTACTATCACTCCTTACTTACGCGTTCTCCTATTTTCAGCCTTCGTCATCTTGAATACTACCGTGGGATCCTCTTTCTCACAACCAACCGAGTCAAGATCATCGACGATGCCTTCCGTTCTCGTATCCACGTCGCTCTCTACTTCAACGATCTCGACGCATCGGCCAAGACGCAAGTTTGGAACGCGTTCCTGGCCAAGGTCGGGGTGACGCTCGCCCCTGAGGAAGTCAGGAAGCTTGCAGTAAGGGATATCAATGGTAGACAGATCAAGAATGCCGTCAGGACAGCCACATCTCTGGCGCGTGGAAGGGATGAGACGTTGTCGTTGGCTCATTTCTTGGAGACCCTGGATGCCATGGATGACTTCACTGCGCAGTTCAACGCCCTCGCGTCCATGTACAACTAAACTTCTTTCATTCGCTCGTAATTTTTGGATCTGTATCTCTAGCTCAGTTAGATGATGTACCGTATACCTTTAACACCTCAGTTCGATCGAGAGATAGTGAGGGACCACCCGCTGAGTCCATAACATCGCACGGAACTCGGCTACCGGCTCCCTTCTAGGAGACGGATATACAGATGGTTACTCAGCGTAAAGACCAGGATTTCAGCAACGAAGAGGGAAAAAGTAGCGACGCCTCGTCTCGATCGAGGAACCTCCGGGTAGAGGTGAGTGCCTATGAGCCCGGCACGCTATCCATTGCGCCACGTCGCTGTTGAAACCATAAGCCAAAACGAACTTTATAACAGACCTGACTTCCGCGGCTAACGGGATTCACCGGACGCATGTACAGCTCTCCCAAGCCACAGTTTCGAGGGTGACTCTTCTCCACCACAAGCGAAGCGGTACTATATACACATCCCCGAAATTCTCGTCCTAATGGTGCGCCCGCACCATATTGCGATTAGTGAACCCCGGAGGCACTTACCTTTCCGCTTTGATTTTAGGCCACTCCAGAATTAGCCGCTACTTACGCCGCCCTCATCCTCGCTGATGACGGCGTTGAAATCACCGTACGTCCAGTTCCCCCCCACACCCACATATCCATGGGAGCCCTGGAGAAAATCTCAATCATCTCAACACAATTCTTGGATCTGAACCCCGCAGACCGACAAAATTACTGCCCTGACAAACGCAGCCGGTGTTGAAGTCGAGCCCATATGGGCTGCATTACTTTCGAAAGCTCTGGAGGGCAAGAACGTGAAGGAGCTACTGTTGAACGTTGGTTCCGGTGGTGGTGGTCCAGCACCAGCGGCTGTCGCTGGTGGTGCGACCGATGCCGGTCCCGCCGCTCCTGAGAAGGAGGAGAAAGAAGAGGAGAAGGAGGAGTCGGACGACGACATGGCATGTTCTCTCCCATTCACTTGCAACGGCTTTTGCCTGACTGCTAATCTTTTCAGGGCTTCGGTCTCTTCGATTAATCCCCTTGAGCCATGTAGCTGTACTCCCTCCAGGGTACAAATGTATCTGTACTCATCCCGCACGTTTCCGTTTATCTGCAATCTCACCCAGCCGCACGCGATCGATCATGGATGATACACACAAATTGTCGTGGGGTGTACGTGACACGATTATTTATACAAGCTCGCAGATCGACTGCACGTCCCTGTTTAAACGGCGTTCTTTGTGGATTCCTTCGCCGCCAACTTGCGCCTCAGATTGTCCTGGGAACCAGCGTTACTCTCAATTCAAACTCGGGAACGAGATTCACTTACGTGGACGGCATCCATGTACGCGTCAGTAACGACCCAGTGCTCCCGCTTCATGTCTTTGCCATGGATAGACAGTGCGAGGTCCTTGGTCATAATCCCATCCTTGTCGATGACCTCCACGCAAGCCTCCTCGAGGGACGTGCAGAAATCCTTCAGGGCAACGTTGTCGTCGAGCTTAGCCCTGTGGATGAGACCACGGGTCCACGCGAAGATGGAGGCCACTGGGTTCGTTGAGGTTTCTTTGCCCTTCTGCCACTCACGGTAGTGCCTGGTGACGGTGCCGTGGGCAGCCTCGCTCTCGACGGTTTTGCCATCAGGGGTGATGAGTTCACTGGTCATCATTCCGAGACTTCCAAAGCCTTGGGCTAGGATATCGGATTGGACATCACCATCATAGTTCTTGCAGGCCCAGACGAAACCTCCGGACGATTTAATCGCTTGGGCAACCATGTCGTCAATCAGGCGGTGCTCGTAGTAGATTCCGGCAGCTTCAAACAGGGGTTTGTACTCACTGTCATAGGGCAGGATCAGCAAGACGTGAATTTTTTTTGGGGGGGGGGTGATTCAAACGTACTTGTCATAGATCTCTTGGAAAATGTCCTTGAACCTGCCATCATATTTCTTCATGATGGTGTTCTTCGTTGACATGAACTGTGGCGCGATTCAGGGTCGGACCTTGTCTGATGAAAACACGGAACAAACCAGTGGCATTCTCTTGGCCAAGGCCATCTTGAACGAGGAATGGGCGAATCCTGTGATGGACTGCATTCCATCAGCAACTTCCAGGAACCCGTGCAGGAAACAAACGAACCTCATCCGTGTTGTACATCGACATGGCCACACCCTTACCCTTGAAGTCATAAACATCCAGGGTCGTTGGGGCCGAACCATTCTCGGGAGTGTACACGAGTTGCAGCTTACCCGGCCCGGGAGCAACAAAGTCTGTCGACCGGTACTGTCGTGGAATGTCAAAATGTGAAGGTGCGCACGTTGGACGGGTCGGGTCCTCCGCTCACCTGATCGCCAAAAGCGTGACGACCGATCACAATCGGGTTCTTCCAGCCCGGGATAGGACGGGGAATCTTTTCGAGGATAATGGGTTCACGGAACACCGTTCCGCCAAGGATGTTACGAATCTGGTTCGCCGTCAGTTGACGTGCGGCTGGGAAAACAAACACCACCGATGGAGTGGAAGTAACGTACGGTACCGTTAGGGCTCTTCCACATCTGCTTCAGTTTGAACTCCTCTACCCGGGCCTCGTCTGGGGTGATAGTCGCGCATTTGATTCCGACGTTGTACTTTCGGATGGCCTCGGCGGAATCGATCGTGATCTGGTCGTTGGTCTGGCGGAACAGGTCAGTTTCTGGACGCGGGTAAGACGACGGGAACGCACGGCGTCCCGAGACTCGAGTCCAAGGTCGTAGTACTTGATGTTGAGGTCGAGGTATGGGAGGATGAGCTGTAATGCATATCGTTCGGTATTCGTGCGCATATAATAGCATGGGGGATCCCAAAGGTTGCACGAACCTCTTCACGAATCTTCTTCCAGATGATTCTGGTCATCTCATCTCCGTCGAGTTCGACTACCGGGTTTGCCACGGCAATTTTCGTCTCTGGGAACCATAACGCATGGGAAGGAGATCAGGACGGGGGGATACGGGGGGTAGGGTTCGATGGACAAAACTGACGATGCCTAACCATCGTAGTCGCAAAGCCTCGCTGGGTCAAGTATGCTGGGCGGGCGAGGTAACGGGCAGACCTAGCCAACATCTTTGGCAACAAATATACCCCGTCTCGGTCCGGAAAGGTTTGGTCGGAAGATGAAAAGGAGAGGTGGAGAGGAAAGGAAAGACCGTGAGTGTTCGGCTAAACAATCCGACCCTGATCACAGTGGGTCGGGTTCTACTTCTGCCCCCGAGGTTCAAGCGACGATATCATGGCCGACGGTCAACTGCCCTTTACTGCTTGTCTCGAATTCCTCAGTAAGCGCGTCCCGCAGCATCTCAAACAACCAAAAGCAGGCATAATCTGCGGATCTGGCCTAAGCACCCTCGCCGCATCCTTCACCGATACCGTTTACGTGCCGTATGGGGAGATACCGGGGTTTGGGACCAGCACAGGTGCGTCGAAAGCCACCGATATCGGGAACACGAAAACCGACCCACGGTTGTAGTCCAAGGTCATAAGAGCAGTTTGGCCTTTGGTCTCTGCGGCGGTGTGCCCGTCGTGGCGATGTTGGGGAGGGTAAGAGATTGGGGCACAATGCTCATCTCGATCTCGTCCTCATCCAATCGATAATTTCAGTTCCACGCTTACGAAGGTTATGCGTTCCAAAAAATCATGTTTCCTGTCCGAGTTATGGCTCGGTTGGGCGTGAAGAGCCTCGTCGGTGAATTCCTCACGAGAATCACTTGTTGTCATCGGTCGCTTAGGAATCGATAACAGTGACAAACGCTGCTGGGTCGCTCAACCCTAACATCCCAGTGGGCACGGGTACGTCGCTTCCTCACCATCCTCTCTCACATACGTCTAACATCCCTCGTCAAGTCGTCGTGCTGCACGATCACTTAGGTATACCAAACCTGTCGGGTTTCAACCCCCTCCTTGGTCCCCAACACGATCCAAAGATTCCCCGGTTCCTGCCTACTTCCAACGCATACTCGACGACCCTACGTCGTCTGTTCTTCCACGCCGTACATGAGCTCGGGTTCAAGCTCGACGATTATGCCGAGGGGACCTACGCCTGGGTCTCCGGTCCCACCTTCGAGTCCCCTGCAGAGGGCCGACTCCTCCGCGCGGCCGGTGCAGATGTTGTAGGTATGAGCACTGTTCCGGAGGTCCTTGCGGCCAAGGAAGAGGGGTTAGAGGTTATCGCCTTGAGTTTGGTTACCAACTTTGTCATCATTCCTGACACCTACAGAAGCATCAGGGCTGAAGTCAGGGCGGAGGTATCGCCTATTTCCTTGCCCTCTTACTCAGAAAAAACCGCTTACCGTTTTCTGTGTTTCGTTTAGCTCGAAGGGGAGATCGTCGAGAACCCACCTCAACTGGTTGTCTGTCACGAAGAGGTCCTCGAAATCGGCTTGAAGAAAGCTGAAGTCATGCGTACTATCATTGAACGAGTGATTCAGAAGATACCCTGAGGTCTCCAAATCGAGTTGGTCAGCATCCAAGAGGATGTCAGGTGCCTCAAGTCTGTATGCCCCCTCCGGTCTTGGTTTGTTGGATCGTCGCTGCACCACTGACCGAGCCGAGCGCTTCAGATCTGACCGGAAACCAAAGGGCAACTAAAAGTGGACCCAAATCAAAAATAAACTACGATACAATGGGGCTTATCCTGTTTAAATGGGTGTATATCTCGACAATCTTCCGAGAGAATAGCACAAGTGAAATGCGGTTCCAAAGGTCCGACGCAGCCAAGGAAAGTTAGAGAACTCCCGAGAAGCTATTTACAAGACGGAACCCGCTGCACGCTTAAATATGACAACCAGGTTGTACGTGGGTAGCAGGGCGGTGGGTGGTATGGTGAAAAAGCGAAAGCAATGCAACGAGATGTACAACTTTGGTCTATGCATATTAAGCACGGCGGCGGAGCCGCTAGACACGGGCGGGGGCAAGATGAACGCAAGGGAAAATGAGGAAACAAAAGGGTGCATATGGGAGCAAGCAAGAGTGTATGTATGTATGCAATTGAACGGTATGATTCATTAGGGATCGGATGAGAATGAGGCTGTAGTTGCAACGATCGGAAGTGTATATGCGGGTGTGGATATGTGGCCAGAGGAAGGGGTAACGGGGGATCGGTGCGAGGGACATGAAGGGCGAGGGCGGGTGTCACTAACGGCGGCTCATGACAATAGTTGGCGATGGTGAAGTCCAACCAGATCGGAATGGTTGAATCGCGTCTTCTTCAGAGTATTGGGGGGGATACTCCATTGTCGATGGCAGCTCCTGGCTTGAGCTGAGCACCAGGGCTTTACTGGGTCGTGCGGGATATAAGGGGGGTGGGGAGGGCAAAGGCTCTAAAGGGTTGTGGTGAAAGGGTAGGAAATCATTGATCGCATCCGAGGGATCTCGGACGGTGACCCTGGGTACACTCGCTCGACTCTTCATCTGGAGAGTCGGAGCACGTGTGACGGGAATTGGGAATCCCATCTCGAGGTCGACGACCATCGGACTCTGGTATTCGGCCAAGGTCCGGTCGTCTTCTTCCTCGTAATCCTCCTCGACCTCAGGGAATAGTTCGGACAAGTCGTGCGTACCGCTCGTGACGCACAGGTAGTGAGATGAATCGCGGCTGTTATGACCCTGCATCCACGGTGAAGTCACCTCAGGGGTGATCGGTTCGCACCGGGCAAGAGGGGAGCTCCTAAACGGCGTCGCAAGCCCGACAAGGTCCATGGGCGCTCCTCCACAGAAATCCCTGTTTGACCACGCTCGCCGGCGGCTCTTGACCTCCAACATTGAGTGTAGTTGCACGTCATCACTGGTTATACGACTTTCGAACAAGTCGTTTCGGTGGGTCAACTGCCGTAAACGGTCACCCTCCTGGTTCAGGGAATAGAACAATTCCAAATCCTCAGGAGTGAACTCCTGGGGTGAAGGGGAACGAGGGAACTCGGTGTTCAGGTAACTGTTGCGGTACAAGGAAACACCCTCGGTTGGTGTGTGAATGGATGAACCGTCGGTGTCGGTCGTCGCTGCAATGGATAGGCCGTCACCCTCATCCTCCGTTCCGGTGGAGGATTCCCGGGAAGGAGGGATGACCTTCTTCGTGCGGGCCGAAAGGTAATCATCCTCTGTTGGTGGTACAGGGGCCCCGACCTGTTCAAGGAGGAAGGATACGTGCGCTTTGTTGCGCTCCAATAAACTGCGAAGGATCCACGTGTAGTAGCTGGAGAAATTTGATCTTCTCTTCAACTCTGGAAGAATCCATGAGCGATAAATGTCGACAAATTGACCACGAGCACGTCGGCGAATGCATTCCGACCGAACGACTGGAGTGTGGGGTTCTTCTGGCATTGGTGAGACCACAGGTGAGGAAGACGGAGATGCAATCTTCGGGCCGAAGGTGAGTTCCCTTATTGGAGATGACAAGGATATCGTGGTCACGATGCCGCTGTGCACGAGGTGAGACGTGAAATTAAAGTGAAAAATTAACTTAAGACGTACGAGACCATGGTCACGAATGGAGCGAAGAAGGAACGTGATTTCTTGTGCTTCGGCCGAATGGGGGACTGGATGGGGGGAGGCAGAGAGGTTGTTGAGTGTGATACTGCCGAAAGAGGTTCCCTCCTCTTGGTTTCCGTCGACAGGGCCGAGTTTACGTCGGCCACGACGTTCTCTAAGGCACGCACGCAGTCCATTGCGACCAATGGCCATTCCTCCTTGGTGCCGTCTACGAAATGACAGGTGATGGTTAGCGAGGAGAGGTCGAAGATGACCTGGTCGAGTATGGAGACAATCCATGTTGACTTGTCGAGAGAGTGGATGAAGTTTGGAATTTCCAAATCATCGTTAGCCAGCCTCTGGGCGGAAAAGGTCCAAGTTGGGGGTAGAGGGAGGTGTGAGGCGTTGTAGGGGAAAGACAGCGAGAGGTATACGGCAGGGGTTGGGTGCGGAGAAACTAGTCGGAGGTGCATGGTCTAGGAGGCAAAGTGGACTTGAAGGTTTGCGAGAAAAAGGCCTGGGCGGGGTCCGGGGAGTGAGTCGGTGTCGCACGCAGAGCTCGGGAAACGCGTGAATGCGCCGACGGGGAGGCGGGCTGAGAGGGACGCGGGGAAGTGAATGGGAGAATGAGCAGAAAGGAGCGGAAGGGGGACACCCAAAGCTTTAAGGATACTTCGGAAGAGTTAAAGAGGATTACGAAGAGAAAGTAAAGAAAGAGAAGGCGGAGGCTGGTGCAGCCGGATGTGGGACCCAGAGGCGAAGTACCGAGGGCAATCGGAGGCTCTGACCTGAACAAGCGAACTCGGATTTCGCTCTTTCCGTCTCGCTTGCACTTTCCTCTTGGACGCGAGAACTGCTGCCTTTGCGGACGAGGAGGCAGCGAGGAGGAAGGACAGAGAAAGTGCACGGGGGTAAATGGCACGGATTCGCAATCTTTATATTTATGGGAGACGTACATACACCCGCTAAGCTAACCGTGACCGGCGTCTCAAACTGGGGAGACACCGCGCCCGCTCCACGTCGAATAATCAGAAGACATGGAAAGAAAGTGAATGACCCGGAACACAGAATTGAGCAAGACCATGGGAGGCCGAGGCCAGGAAACGCACAGCGGCAAACGATTCCGTGTACAAGCCACAGCCGTTGTACCGCCTCACCCCCACCAGACAGCTTAAGACAGGCGGCAACCGATTCACAATCGACTGCTTTCAACCACCATCCACTCCCAACATCTCCCAGCATTCTCGCCTCCATGGGTCAAAATCCCAGCAAGGTCGACAATAACCAGCCCGCCACCAAGCCTCCCTCGGCCCTCAAGGACCTCAAGAGGGTTTCAAGGCTCTTCCAGCCCGGATTGAAGCGTGACCAACGCATTGCGTCCGGCTCCAACAAGCCCTCGTCGCCACCATCCAAGGTCGAAGACGCGACCACCGACCATCTGGCGGGGGGCGAGCCGGAAGCGGAAAGCCGGCCGGCCGAAGGGACAGAGAATCAGGTGTGACACCTCCGGAGTGCACGCGCTCACCTTGCCCGTTCTTGCTCAATCTCAAATCCAATCGCTACCGCAGGCAGAAGATTCACGCATCATGTCACCCTCGCAGACTGTCCCCTGCCAGGTAGCCAACAAACCCTTCACTTTTCCTGATCCTAACTATAATCTCTCCTCCGTGTTTACAGTACAGGACTGGCAAGACTCTGGGTAGCGGTACATATGCCATCGTCAAGGAGGCCGTTCACATCAAGACCGGAACCTACTATGCGTGCAAAGTGATCAACAAGAAGCTCATGGAGGGCAGAGAACACATGGTAGATTCATTTCTTTGTCCTATTAGCTCCTGTGCGAACCACCGATCCAATCATCCGCAGGTCAGGAACGAGATTGCCGTCCTCAAGAAGATATCCAAATCTCATTCCAATATCGTCACATTGCACGATTACTTTGAGGTACTTTCAATGTTTTCACGATATCCCTGCGCGATCCTCAGCTGTTCATTTGCCGTCAGACCGCCCATAATCTCTACCTCTGCTTCGATCTTTGTACTGGTGGCGAGCTCTTCGATCGCATCTGTGCCAAGGGTAACTACTATGAAAAGTGCGTATCTCGCGCGTTTCTCAACTCGTGTCTGACCTTGCCCACTTCCATTGTAGGGATGCCGCAGATCTGGTCAGGACCATCTTCAGCGCTGTTGCATACCTTCACAAGTGCGGCATCGTCCACCGCGACCTCAAGCCAGAAAACCTGCTGTTCAGGGACCCTGGCGAGGAAGCGGACATTATGATCTGCGATTTCGGCCTCAGCAGAGTTATCGATTCTGACAAGATGGCCCTCCTAACCGAAATCTGCGGTACCCCTGGGGTGAGTCCCGATCTTTGGTATCTCAACAGTTTACTCAACCCCCGATGTCTCGAACTAATTTTAGTACATGGCGCCAGAGATCTTCTTAAAGTGTGAGTGACCGCAATATCCCCCTGTGTTTCACGTGGCTGTTGGACAGCTGGCTGATAGAGCACCATGCAGCCGGCCACCACAAACCTGTCGACGTCTGGGCTATGGGCGTCATTACCTATTTCCTCCTCTGCGGTTACACGCCGTTCGACAGGGACTCGCAAGCCAAGGAGACGGAGGCTATCATCGCCGGTGACTACAAGTTTGAGCCCGTTGAGTATTGGGAGAATGTATCCGAGACGGCCAAGGAATTTATCAAGGGCTGTCTCACTATCAACCCCGCCAAGAGGCCCACCGCCCAAGATGTGTTGGATCACAAGTGGTTGTCAAGCAAGGACCCACACTTCGTGACCGATAGTAAAACCGGCGGTGCTACTGACTTGCTGCCTCAGGTGAAGAAGAACTTCGACGCCAAGAAAACTTGTGAGTCTGTTTTTAGTCCCACAACAGCTGTCTCTCACCAACTTATCTTCGAATGCAGTCCGTAAGGCTGTCTTCACCATGATGGCCATGAAGAGGATGTCTACGCTTGCTTCCCTTTCTCCTGGTGCCGAGGACTTCAACCGCAACCTCCAACAATACAAGGAAGAGTCGGAGAAGGTCAGACCCTTGATCGTACGATCACCCTAACCTTTCTCACCTGATGAGCCATTCTGTCCGTAGGAAGCGGTGGATGAGAACGAGCAAGTCTACTACCCCGATAGTGCCGACGAAGACGGCAAGAGAACCAGGGACTCGATGCCCTCGTCCAAACGGGCACAAGAGGTACTCTCTGCCGAGATCTCTAAGCTGTCGATTAACGACAAGTCAAAGGCCGACTGAGTTTACCCAACGACCGGCGGCTTCACCAACTAGTCCCCCCTCATCCTTTCCCTCGTTCTTGATCTTGATCTTCCACTCGTTTTCGTCCATTTCTCTTCCCCTCGACTACATCTACCCGATGCTCCTTTTCAATTTAGTAAACCAATGGGCGGTAGCAGCCGGATTGCCCGGGGCGCTTTGACCTGCCAACTTTCAACCTTTTGACGCTTTTCTTGCGTAGTCCTACTTACAAATACAGCATCGCAGACATGGGCCTCTCTTCCGATCAATCCTCAGTTCCTTACGCTTCCTTCGTGTTATAGCTCCTCGACGGTTTAAATGTGAGACCGATTCATATCGGACATGCGTTGTCATCTATTCCATTGTCCGACCAGTCGCACGACCGACTGCGGCAGATAATGTATCGAGAATTGAAAGGCGAGAAGGGTGTGTGTCCTGTGTCTATTCAACAAAATTAACAAAAGTGATGGCAAAATCAATGAGGGCGGTGAGAAGAACGAAGGGTCAGGGGAGTGATGTGTGGTAGAAATACAGTGCGATGAGCGTGCGACGAGGAGAATCCGTGAAAGAGATTGTGGAAGGAGGGAAACGATGTGTGCATGTTGCAGGGGTAAAGATACCGAGATCTTCCAAGAAAGAAACGCGGTTGAGATGAAATGGGGACTCTAAAGTTAGAAGTTTTGCGACAGCGGACTCGAGGTGATGGATGGTCCGATGGTGGCCATGCTCTTCCCACCCCCGTTCACCCCATTTAACCTGGCAGAACGGTGTACCGGAACCGCCGGCGGTTTTCGCCTTTTTACCGGTGGCGGAACGGGAGGCGCGGATCTCCTCCCCGAAGGTGAAGGTATCGCTCGTGGAGGGACACCGAGAGAATCAGGGTCGGGTCCGGGCCGGAAGGTCTGGTATATCCCCATCGAGTCGCTCCGTGTGGGATGCGGAACCGGTCGGCGGTCCTGCGTAGGAGGCATGTCGTTGCGGTCGGATCGGCCGCGGTCATACCGAGATGAGTTTTTTGAGGCGACGGCGACATTGGGCATGCTACTGGAACTGTCCGTGCTCGCTTTGCGAATGGTGTTTCCCCTTCGGTCATCCACCGGCGGTCGGAGATTCTCAACGCTCCTTGCCGACTTCAGCGGTTTCTGCCTGGTATGGCCGGGGTCCAACAGTTTCTGGTTGGAAATGGTGGCCGGCCCAGGACTGTCCTCCCGCATCAAATCCACCACAGGTGTGCTGGGAATTGGTGTCGTCTTCCTGAGCTGGACACACCAGTCACCCCCTAGGCACCGCTCGACGAGACGCTTTGTCGTGGGGTTAATATCGCGGATTTTGGCGTTACCGACAAGGGATTCCAAGGCAAGCATGATCTGTGAGCGCTTGTACGGGGTTGAACGGAGCTGGGTGCTCGTCAGGAGGGGGTGAAGAACACGGAGATAAGTATGGCGAAGCTGGTGACACCCCGGTCAGTCTATCCGCGTTTCATCTGGCGGGTAAAAGGGTGAAAACGCACGGATTCGCTATCTTCGTCTAGATCAACGACCTCACGTAGGAAAACGTCGACCAGTACGCGAAGGTCGTTGGTGTAGAAATATTCGGAGGTTCCCGGTGTCGTAAACAGTATATAAAGGAGCTTCAGCACGAGTAGTTGCATGCAAAGATCTTCGGGTGAACGCCCTAAAATTCCATCTCAGCACCCTACTCGGTCTGGAGCACAAACCACGATATTTACCAGCTCGATTGAGCATGAAAATCAAGTTTTCGCCGAAGGTCCTACTCGACCCTAGCCGACGCATCAACACGGAGACGACACGATTTTCGTACTGAGGTCTGTCATCCGCCCCATCCTTGCCCTTGTTGGATATTTTGGCGGGAAGCAGTGCTACCATAAATTGTTCGTTCAGGGCGACCTGCCAAGACATTTAGACAGGCCAAGATAGGAGGAATTCGTGGACTGACAATCAGTTTGATAACCGAATAGTTGAAAGTTTCATCCTCCATATCCCTCGTCTGCTCAACCAAGTCAAACAGGTAGTCAACAAAGGAGTCTTTATATATCTCTGTCCAAATACACGAGTGAGCGTTGACGGCGGGAAAAACTTGGAACGACTTACCAAGGTCACCGTATGCAAACTTTTGCACTCTGCAGATTTCGTACAGCAGGCGGACAGATAAAGTACGGGGTTTCGCCTCCATTGGTATGACCACGCTTCGAGACCAGTGGAGGCCGGAAGCGTTGGCGTCGGGGTAAGTGTCCTGGACTCCAGGATCGAGGTCAACCGATATATTTTCGATCAGGAGAGGTATCAGGGGCTGCAATCGTTTGTGGGTGCGATGAAAGTTGGTCTTATTGCGTCCGTAAAAGAGTAGGACATTATAGAGGATGAGGCGGAGGTGGGGATCGGTCGTCTGATCATGATCTATCAAGTCTCGGTTCAATTTTTTGGTGGGGAACTCTTTGCACACCTTCTGGACCTTGTCTACGATATTATCGCACATCCTTTCCGAGTGGAAGGCGAATAACTCTGACTGGAGCAAGAGCTCACACGCATGCTCCATCTGCATTGAGGTTTGAAGGTATTGTTCTGTTGTGTATTGCGGGGTAAAACATTCGTAGGACAGACGGCGAGCATGGCATCGCGTACCATGGTATGACACACAGAAGGAAGTGAAGCGCTGTAGAGTTGAATCAAGGCGTAACAACGTTGGATCGGTCGGAACGTGTAAAATGTCTTCAAGTTCTATCGGCCTACGCTAAGCGAGAAACGACGAAGAGATATAACAGATACTCACCCGACCAAAATTGTTGTGCATTCTCAATTAGGTAGACAATACCGAAACCGAAGTCCGAGTCGTCCATAACGTTTAGTGGGGCGGGAAGAGGAGGCTCGGAATCGCCAGGAAGGATTTGGACCCCTTGTAGACCAGGAGGGCACACGATATGTTAGTGGAGCGACGCCAGCGAGTAAGCGGGGGTAGGAAGGCGAGTTGGGAAATAGGCGCAGAAAATGCAGTGAGAGCCCGGGGGAGTGGACGGCGATTTGACATTCGGCATTTGCCGACGGAACGATGAACAGGTTGAGGAAACACCCACCACAGGCAATGTCGAGAACGCTCGCGATTGCCACCGGTGTTGGTCGCGACAGTTCACATCCACACTACAACCAAGACCGCACACAGCGCGATGTTTACCCAAGAACAAATGTCGAACAGTACTGGGTAGCGAGGGCATTGAAGGCTGAGACCTCTCTGTCTGCCAGGGATACCCACCAACTGGAAGTCCAACACCTCAGGGACTCCGAAGAAACCAAGAGATCTGTGCGTCTCTGTTACGGATAGTTTCCCTTGATGCCCTTCCAACCTACTCGTTATCCGCCGCAAGAGAGAGCTGGAAGCTCTGAAACGCGAGAATGAGACCCGCCACTCGAGATTAGAAAGGATCATTGTGAGTTCTGGTTCGCGAATGTTCCTCTTTATTTGTAATTCTCTCCCATCGTCCTTTACAGCTCTTTCTCGTCGGATGTATCATGCTACAATCGGGCCTTGTGATTTATTTGCTCTCTCATGCCGTCCGAGACAAGAAACGGCCGGGGTGGAGTCTCGGTCATTTTACGATTCCGATCCTTTCGCCTTTCAGTTCCGTCGTAAGTCTATGCGCAGTCCTCTTTTCGTCAAGTGTTGATCGTGCATCGTGGGGGATGCAGGTAGAACAGGAGAGTTCGTTGATTGGGACAAGGACGTTAACCGTTTTGGTCGTCGTCGTGGGTGTAACGGCATACTTTCTTATTCGTACTTGGCTGTTGGACCCCAGATGTAAAACATGAGGTATATGGATCCTTGAGTTGCCTTCGGGCGACAACGCGTGCCCTAGGCGTTGCCCGAATGCGGAAAACCGAGAATATCCAAGGTTTTTGAGCCTCTCTTTCAGTATTCCCCTGACTCCAAGGGAGGTACATAAGATCTAGGGGGCGATTGGCGGAACTGCAGACGGCTCTTCGCTTCCTCCCACATCCTCCTCCTCCTCCTTCCCCCGTTCCCCATCCCCTAAAACCAATTTCTATCAGCCCCTCGCGCCCACCAGATCACCAGGTCGATCTGTTGGCATCGGACCGCGCTCTCAAAATCGCATGTCTACTTCCCGTCAATCTCACCGCGCCTACAACGCGCCTCTATCCCCATCGACATTAACTTCGCCATTGGCCGCGGACCAGGACACGTCACCGTCTGCCTCAAGCAAGGCCGCCCTAGCTTCACTCGAACGTTTTAACGATTACGTTCAGAAACACTATGACCAATTCGTCGCCAACGAGTCCCTTGAGCGTAGTCGTCTCGCCGCTTCTTTCGCTGAAAAGGAACAAAGTTACGAGGAGCGGATCACAACGCTAAAATCTATTCACACGAACATCGCCAGCCTACTGGTTCGAGAACAAGCGACCAACATCGAACTTCGCCAGAAACTCGACATTGCGACCAGTTCCGTGACCAGGCTCTGCCAAGTTGTCGCCGACGCCAATTTTGTCTTCGCTGACCGTAAGCGGGCACCCCATGAAATTAAACAAGAAGAAAATTCGCAGGAGAGCACGAACACCTCAGACATAGTTATATGTCCGAACGCTGCCATCTCTTCGCTGCTTTCTCAGATACAGACGGTTGTCACCGAGATGAACGTCCAGAACGGTGCCGGTTTACCTTCGTCTGTTGACCCTTCACCTTGCCATTCCATCATCGAGGCATTGGGGAAGGTCGTGGATTCCCTTTTGGCGACACAACGTACATTTGCGCTGCTCCAAGACGACTTCAAATCCGTTGACAAGAACCGCGCGGACACAGAGCGTCAGAATGAATCCCTGCAAGAAAATATTGCTTCTCTCCAAGAAGAGCTCAAGCGAACGAGAAGCGACAATGAAAGAATCTCTCACGAGCTCGCTGCAGGTACGCCCGTTGTCCATGTCCCTCGACAAGAGGCAGATGTCTGTTTTCAGCCCGACTCGAGAGGGAAAATCATATCTGCCGACCGCCCGCGTCCGCCTACCCAACCCCTGGTAAGCCTATAC
>Ga0307517_10000515_pt1 | contig 66157 bp, 61 predicted proteins | sample 23_EM_MG_FD_194515 | JGI IMG/M metagenome (GOLD analysis project Ga0307517, IMG submission 194515) | Populus trichocarpa ectomycorrhiza microbial communities from riparian zone in the Pacific Northwest, United States - 23_EM | ecosystem: Host-associated > Plants > Roots > Unclassified | place...
TGAGACTTCCATTGAGGGTCGTAGTAGACTACTACGTTGATAGGTTACAGGTCTAAAGGTGGTGACATCAGAGCCGAGTAATACTAATTGCCCGAAGCTTTCTTCGTGAACGGATAAGGGTGTGCACAGCAATGTGTACACCCCCGAACAAACAGATAATAATATTAATGCTGTTGTTTTCTCCTATTTTGATTTCTTCTTTCAATTATGTTTAAGTGTATTGGTGAATAGTCAGTAGTGAATAGTGAGTAAAATCACTCACCACTATCCACTCACCACTCACTATAAAAATATTCAGGTGCCTATATCGGCGGTGTCCACCTCTTCCCATTCCGAACAGAGAAGTTAAGCCCGCCAGAGCCGATGGTACTGCAGTAAAATGTGGGAGAGTAGGTCGGTGCCCAATCTTAAAGAAGCCCTTCGTCCAAAAGACGAGGGGCTTTCTTGTTTGATATGGTCAATGATGAGTAGTCAATAGGCAGTCTCTAATTCACCACTCACTATTCACCACTCACCAAAAATGTTCATGTTCAAGCTTTGAACAACCCCTGAACAAATTCAATATCCTAAAATACAGCCACTTACAACACCTCCACTACTGACAAAATACTGTCACCACTTCTCTCCACCGTAAGAATTATATTTGTATGTACCAGGTTATACGTTCTACGTAGTACGTTATACGTCTTTGAATCTTGCACAAATCCCACGTAAAACGTACCACGTATTACGTAAAACCAAAACTCACCACTCAATAATTCCACCCTACTCTTCCTTCAAACTCTTAACCGGGTTGGCCGTTGCAGCTTTGATGGCCTGGAAGCTTACGGTCGATAGGGTTACTAATAAAGAGCCTGCGCCGGCAATTGCAAATATCCACCAGGATATATTCACTCTGTATTCATAATGCTGCAGCCATTGGTGCATCAAATAAAATGCAAGCGGCGAAGCGATAAGTAATGAAATAAAAACAAGCAGCACAAAATCTTTCGACAACAATTGCCAAAGATTAAATACAGAAGCGCCAAGTACCTTCCTTACGCCAATTTCCTTTATCCTCTGCTCTGCTATAAACGAGGCCATTCCAAATATCCCCAGGCACGAAATAAAGATTGCAAGAACGGCGAAGAAACCGGCCAGCTTCCCAACGCGTTCCTCCACATCAAACTTCCTGGCGTATTCCTCATCTGCAAACTTGTATTCAAAAGGCTGCCCCGGGTTATATTGCGCATACACCTGCGCAATTTTTTTAAGAGTCCCCTGAACACTGGCACCAGGCGTCATTCTAATATTCAAAACACTTAAATGCCAGGGAGCCATATAAAAAATAGTAGCTTGGCTTGGGCTGAATGGCGAATCCATCACCATATTTTTTACTACCCCTATGATATGAAAATTATAACCATACCAGTGTATCGTTTCACCAACAGGATTTTTAAAGCCCATCATTTTAGCTGCGGCCTCATTTATTACGAACCCAAACCCATCAGTTCCTCCCGTTCCTGATCTGTAATCCCTACCATCTATAAACTGCCAGCCAATTGTCCGGCCATATTCTTTAGAAACGCCTACTGTTGCAAAGTTTTGCGTCCCGGTTTTATCCCTCTCCGCCCAGTCGAAATTAGACTGAGAATTGTTCGTCTCAGTTACCGGCGTAGTCGACCAGGCTACGCCCGATACCGCGCCCGTTTTGACCAGGTCGTCATGAAAAGCGTCGAAATGATCATAAATATTGGGGGTGAGGGTTTCAACAGTGATCAATCCTTCCCTGTTATAGCCTACCGGGCGGTCTTTCGCAAATTGTATCTGGCGGAAAACAACAATAGTGCTGATGATGATCGCTATAGATACTGTAAACTGTAAAACCACCAGCACTTTACGTGGTATAGTAGCCAAACGGCCCGCTTTGTAAGTGCCTTTTAACACCTTCACCGGTTTAAAAGACGAAAGATAAAACGCCGGGTAACTGCCCGCTATCAAACCTGCAACAAGGGTAAAGCCAATCCCGGCAGCCCAAAACAGAGGGTTCTTAAGGGGCAGGTTCATATTTGCTCCTGCTACATCATTAAACAGGGGGAGTGCCAGGGTCACGAGCAACAGGGATAAACAGAAAGCCATAAACGCCATCAGCAGTGATTCACTAAAAAACTGGTAGATCAGCTGTCCCCTCCGCGATCCTATGGCCTTCCGGATACCAACTTCCTTCGCACGTCGCTCGCTTTTAGCTGTAGCCAGGTTCATAAAATTGATGCAGGCCAGCAGTAGCACAAACACGCCGATTATGCCAAACAGCCATACATATTGTATACGGCCGCCCACATTGATGCCATTTTTAAATTCAGAATATAAATGCCATTTACTCATAGGATGAAGGAAAATAACCGGGTTGAACTTCTTCTCGGCATTATCCGATTTGTCATATTTTGAATTCTTAATTTTTGCCGAGGCTTTATTAATATCAACACCATCTGCCGTCTGCACATATATTTTCCACCCGTTATTGTCCCAGTTTTGGATATTGTCCTTCACTTTCTTACCCTGTAAGTCCCAGGGTACTATAAATTCCAGATCGTGCAGGCTAGTACTCACCGGCAGATCCTCATAAACACCGGCGACTTTAAGGCTCGCGGTATCATCAAATTTGATCATCTTGTTTATAGGATCTGCATTGCCAAAAATGGCTGTAGCAATAGTATGCGATAACAGGATGGAGCGGGGATCTTTTAAACCGTTGCCCGACCCGCTTACCATCTTCAACGAAAATAAAGAAGGTGCCTCCGCCTGCATATAATTCCCGGTTTTTACAAAATGCTTGTTACCCGCTGCTATCAGGTGCTTTGCGGTGTTCGATGATAGGACGATCTTTTTGAAATCGCGCCCATAATTCGTTCGTAACTCATCTCCAAGCGGCATCGGAATAGTTGGCTGCGTACCCACCACCCCGCTAAAGGTTTGGTTCTGCAAAACCTGGGCAATGCTGTTATAATTCCGGTGATACTTGTCAAAAGACAGTTCATCATTTATCCAAAGACCGATCAATATGGTCACCGCCATTCCGGCTGATAAACCGGCAATATTGATGAAAGAATGCATCTTGTTTTTTGTCAGACTGCGAAAAGCTGTTTTGAGATAATTCCTGAACATGATCTATCGGGTTAGTGAGTGAATGAGTCGGTATACGAATTGATCAGTAATAACCGTACCATGTATTTAATCAATTGATAATTAATGCATTATAACCTATTATGGGACTTGAAATGTATCAAAAACGAACATTTGATGTGCGCTTTCAGAACGGCTAAATTTAATACTCCATCATTGCAAGGAGTGAGCGCTAAGCAATCTCTGTGCTATACAAAGCCAATAGAAAGTGATGAGTTGGGGTGATTAAACTCAGAAATCAAACGACGCCCGCACCCTTATCCCCAGCCGGGAGGTATTGGGATTATTCAAATAACTAAAACGCTCAACCACATCGACCCGGAAAATTTTAAAAATATTCCCTATCCCTATACTGCCTTCGGTGTAAGGCGCTTTGCCAAGAGTGTAGGTTATCGGCACGCCATTTTGAGCAACCGGGTATTCTAATAACGAAGGGTGGAGCGCCGGGTTGTTTTCATCACGTACACCGCCATATAAGATTTTAAAGGTGACATACTCCCTCAGCTTTAACTTTTTGAGCAGCGGGAACTTGTTCAGAACAAAGCCATTAAGACAATATTCTACTTTCGTACTGGCATAGTGGTCGCTCACAAACTCTATAAAATTCATCAGGTTGTACGAGTTTGGGTCATAGGTATAGGTCTGGTTGGCCTGGTGAATAGTCAAAAGCGGGAAAGGAACCTGGCCAAAAAGGTTGCCACCTTCCACACTTACGTCGGCAAAACCAAGTTGCGATAAATAAAACCGCTTATCTATCCTTAAACGCAGGTTTTGGTAATTATAGCTGCCACCGAAAAAGCCTTTAATGCCTTCCCGGTAGTCAAGGCTTATAATCGGGTACTTGCCGGGAATAATGATACGGTAAAGCTTGCCCTGCACCAGCTGTTCATGCGGCGCATACCGAAGGCTTACTCCAAGTTCGGTGGTAGTAATCTCCCGTATATTATTTTGAAACTGGTCTAAAAAGTATAATGAGCCTGCGGGCGATTGTCTCCAGTTTTTGAATGAAAAATCGTACGAAAAGTGGTTCTGAAATTCATTTACATAATTAAGCTTGTAATAGTTGTTGTATAGATATTTATCATCGACACCCCTTTTAAACGAAAGAAAAAAGGCATCGGCCTGCCTGAAGGCAATCTCCTCGCCGGGAACTTTTACTTCATGCTGAACGGTTGCTTTAATATAGCTTTCGGGGAATGTATAGATCGATTTATTATTAAACGCGTAGGCAGCGCTCAACAAATATTTGAAATCTTTATCCTTAAACCCATATGCTCCATACGTCTCAAAGTAATACCTGCTGCTAAAATCGGGGGTTGTGCGGGCTCCCACCCGTATCCGGGTGCCTTCAACCGTGTTAAAGCTGTATAAAGCGCCAATGGGGCCCAGTTCAAACGGACCGAATGATTTAAAGCCCGTGGCAAAAAGGCTAATGATCTCCATGGCCCGCTTATACGACGGCATGGTTCGCAGGCTGTCAATGTTTTTGTAAACATTGGCCTCCACATTGGTCAGCGTATCCCGCCCGCGGCTGTCCGACCAGAACTGGTCACTTTGCTTCAAAGCGTTTTGGGCAGTCACAATATTTTCACCGGCATACACGCTGTCGGGCCGCGGCACATTCACCAGGTAATGCAGGTAGGAAATTGTTCTCTGACCAAAAATACCCTTCTGCCCGTTCTTGTTAAATCCAAAACTGGCCCTCATATCGCTCTTGCTCAGGTGATACCGTCCGTCGGGGTTCTTTTCGTAGTTCAGGTCGACAGACATACTCTTCACCCAGTTAAGATTGATATTTTTATTGACCGTCAGGCTTGCTTTTTGTACGGCATATTTTCCATCAAGCGTAATCAGTATCAGCCCTTCAAACAGCATATCATTGCCATTACGCGGCGTAAAACTTAGCTGAACTATTTTTTTATGATCTACTTCAATCGTGTCGGTAATGAAAAACTTATAAAAAGTTGGCGCAGCATCCGATATCGGGCTCAAAAACTGGTTGGTCATCAAAAAGATATTGTTGGAGTAAATGTCAACCTCGGCATACATCCTGTTCAGGTAAGTGTTCACGCCGTCCTCGTCAACAAAGTTTACAATATTTACTTTCTTCTCGCCCTCGATGATCTTTTTCGTCTTTTCCGGATTTTTGCGGTAATAGCTTTGCGTCAGTTTCTCTTCCAGGTAAACAGGCAGCAGGGATTTGCCCGGGAAATTAGTGGTATCACGATTATCCAACAGGAATTTATACTTACGGTATCCTTTCTTTTCCGATAGTTTGGGGTTAACATTGATAAAGGAAAACTGCAATTTTTCGTATTGCTGATATTCCGTATAATCATAGCTTTCCATACGGTTGGAGTCTTTATGGGCGATTACCTGCCTTATCAGCTCAACAGCCGGGTTGTCTTTATTCCTGTATCGTTTCTTTTTTCCCGATTTGATATTCACTGTAGCCAATGATTGCACATTAGGTTCCAGTTTAACATTGATCACTTGTTCTTTACCGGCCACAATTGTCCGGATAACAGGCTTGTAGCCTACAAATGAGAATTTCAACTGGGTATAAGTTTTTCCCGTCTCGATGGAATATTTGCCACTATTACCGCTGTTCGTGCCAATAGATGTACCCGGAAACGATACCGATACAAAGGGCAGTGGCTTATTGGTTTGTGCATCGGTTACGGTACCGCTGACAATGGTATTTTGCCCTTTTGACGTGATAGAGAAGAATATAATAAATAATAAAAGAGCGTATTTCATGCAGGTGCTTTTCAGCTTAGAATAATGAATTGTTAATATAATCGAAATATTACCTTATTAAAAGCATATTCCGTGAAAATGTTCACATTATTTTAACGCTGGCCTAATGCCTTATGTTCACAGGTTTCAAAATAAAATTGTTCGACGCCGGTATTGCCCACATTAATATCTTTATTGATATCAAAATATTTAATAGTTTCGCGCCATGCTTACCGTAGAGAAAATCGGTGGCACTTCCATGAGTGCCCTCACCGAAGTATTGGAGAATATTATTTTTTATGAACGTTCCGGCGAGGAGCTTTATAACCGCGTATTTGTGGTATCGGCGTTCTCAGGCGTTACCAACCTGTTGCTTGAAAATAAGAAGACAAAGGAACCGGGCGTTTATCACTGCATTGCCAATTACGAAGATTTTCACGGTCTGCTGAACGAACTGGTTGCCAAATTAAAGTCCATCAACCAGCAATATGAGCCCTTAGGGCTGGATCTTGCTGCTGCCGATGCTTTTATTGAAAAGCATGTAAAAAAAGCGGAGTCGTATCTGGAAAACCTGGTAGATGTGCTGGCGTCAGGCTATGTAAGTAAAGAGGGAATATTGCAGGCGGCAAGGGAAATACTTGCTTCTATTGGTGAAACCCACTCTGCCTTTAACCTGTCTAACATATTGCAGAATAAGAGAGTGAACGCAAAATTTATCGACCTGAGCGGCTTTGATGATCAGCGGCCATTTACCATAGATCAGCGTATCAGGGATGTATTTTCCAATATCGACCTTGCTTCATGCATTTGCATCGTTACCGGCTATGCCAAAGGGACCGAAGGCATCATGCGCGAATTTGACCGGGGTTACTCCGAAGTTACTTTCAGCAAGATCGCCCAGATACTTAAACCGACAGAGGCCATCATCCATAAAGAATATCATTTATCTACTGCCGATCCCGGTCTTGTTGGGGTTGATAACTGTAAACCCGTAGGCTTTACCAATTACGATATAGCCGACCAACTGGCCGATGTGGGTATGGAAGCCATCCATCCGAAAGCATCCAAACCGCTGGAAATTAACGGTATCAATCTGCGGATCAAGAACACTTTTGAGCCAGCGCATCCCGGCACGCTTATTACGAAGGACTATGTTTCGACGTTGAAAAGGGTGGAAGTAATAACAGGATATGACAAGATGCTGGTGATTGATGTTTACGACCCCTTAATGGTGGGCAATGTGGGTAGCGACTTGCAGATTATGCAGGTTTTCTATGATCACCGTATCAGTTATACTTTCAAAGCCACCAGTGCCAACAGCATCTCGATTGTTATCTGGGAGAACGATTTCACACAGGCATTAATAGACGACCTGGAAGCAAAATTTGAAAAGATCACTGTTGAAAAAGCAGCCCTGGTATGCCTGCTGGGTTCAAATATGGATCAGCCCGGATTACTGGCCCGGAGTACCGAGGCATTGGCAAAAGAAGAGATCAATATCCTCAGCGCAGGCATGGCATTAAGAAAAGTAAACATCCAGTTTTTGATCGCCAGAGAGCATTTTAAAACTGCGATTATTGCATTGAATAAGGCGGTAGGATAGCATTATAAGCTGGAGGTTTTGCATAATGCGTACTATGCTTTGCAGCCAGCCTATCGTATCCTGTTTGCAGAAGCTTTATTGCATACTCCTTATCGTCAGCATTATTCATATAAAAGCTTATCCACCCTGTATTTTTAAAGGCGTGATGATCGGTAATGCGGCCTTCCTGTATTAAGGTTTGCTTAACAGACCGGTTCAGCAGCATATCAAGTAAACCATTGCTATGGATATGGCCAATTTCTTTACCCTTGTAATTGAATTGCATAACACCATATTTATGAATGACCGAGGTGGTATCCGGCCATTGTAAAACCTCAGCCTCAATTTCGTCCATCCAGTCGAGTACAGCAGGTTTGGTTACCAATGCCCATAGTTTCAGCCAGCCGTCAAAGGCCAGGCCAAGGGTAGGAACCGACTTCAGAAAACCCAGGTACCTGGTTACAAAGCTGAACATGCTATTTGGCTTCGCTTAATTGTTTAATATGTTCCATTACCCTCAAATGTACATTACGGGTAATGCTTTGCGCCCAGATATCATAATACCAGGTGGGGAATACGTACAGTTTATACCAGCTATTGCCGGTGAGCGTGGTAGTACCGTTGCCGTTGTCCTTCAACAAAAACTGGCCCTGCAGGATATCGATATGGCCCATGATCTCTGGATCCCGGGGTTGGTTGGTAACAGCGAAGGTGAGGTCGTGATCTTCATCATAAGTCACAATTTTTTCGTCGAAGGTATAACCATTGCTGAAGATACACTTACGTTTGGCACCCAAATAATATCCCTCAACGGTGGACTCGACCGGGCTCGGCATCCCGATCCTGAACAGCCAGAATTTGTTCTTTTCTTTTATCCGCTTAAAGGCGACAACATTCTTCCATACCCGGCTTGGTGGCGCATTAACGGTAATGGTATCGGATACCATATTTTCGTAATGATGCTCAGAAGTTGAGTCGATAATAAAAACAGCGATCAGCAGGCCGATGATACTTATGTTAACCTTGTCATTCTTCCGCCTGAACATAGCCCGGCCTAAAAATGCGCCTCCTATGGTGAATGAAAGCAGAAGAGGAGAAACAATGATAAGGCAGATAATACCCTCGCCCAGGAAAAAGGAACTCAGGAACATAGCAATACAGGCATTGATACAGGACTTGGCCGAAAGTGCACGTCCGTTAAGGTCAAGATCGCGCCAGAACCAGGCTGCTATGATGCCCATCAGCATGGGTATAATAACAAACTCTGAAAAAACAAATGTGCCGCCTACGTTGGTATGAGTATCAACGATCAGATATTTGTTGACGCCAATGATAGCGAATGCAACAAGGTTGGATATGAGGTAACCATTTATTTCGGGAGTAAAGATTTTTTTAAGCATGATAAGTGTTCATTAAAGTTAGACTTTCGTTTTGAATGTATTCTAATTTTTTGGTGTACCGGTATGAGAGATAAAGCGGGATGATCCCAACGACGCCAAATGAGCAATCTACCAGCGACCAGCCAAGCGGGATATGCCGCACGGGACCCGCAATAAAAGCCAGCGGAAAAATCAGCATACAGGCAATCATACCAAACCGCAAAACCCAGATGTTCCGCACCGGGTCATGAAGCGGACCGATAAAAACTATCGCGATAACAATATGTGCAAATGCCAGCCAGTCTGTTCCGTAGCTTAAGTAAGGATAACGGGCATTGGTAGTTTTTATGGCCCCATACACCGTGTTGATCCAATACTGCAACCCCGTTGACGGGTGAGAGGACGATATAAAAGCAAGCTCACTTTCAATGGGAAAGGCGGTAAGGCCACTTAATACCAACCCGGTTATGAAGAAAATCAGCGGGAGACGGATACGGGTTTTTAATTGTTTTTCTGATAGGTTCATGGTTTTATATTCTTATACTTAAAAGATCATCGATCGCATATTCCGCTTTGCTAAAAAGAAACTGATATCCGGAATCAAGCAGGCGTTTGGGTGCAACCCATCTGCTTTTCAATATCAGTTCTGTTTCGGTACCAATAAACCGGGCGCCTATCTCTAACAGCCACGCCGGGGCTGGCAAGCCGAAAGGCATACCGTAACTTTTTCTTAATGCATGCATCAGGTCGGTATTTTTGATGGCTTCGGGTGCGGTGCAGTTGACTATGCCCGTTATTTCATGGTGCTCCAAAAGCCATTCTGTACACTTTGCTGCATCCTGTTCGTGCACCCATGATACATATTGCTGTCCGTTACCCTGTTTGCCACCCAGCCCGAATTTAACGAGGTTCAGCAATCGCGGGAATACACTGTCATTACGGCCAAGCACAATGCCCATCCTCAAGGCCACTTTCCGGACATTCGGAACCACCATACTAAAAAATGCCTTTTCCCATTGTCGGCATACATCTATTGAAAATCCGTAGCCAATCTGCCCCGTTTCTTCATCCTGCGGAAAATCTTCGGCATGGCGGTAAACAGTTGCTGAGGTAATATTGATCCATAGTGCAGGAGGATTGTTCAGTTTACCCATCACCTTGTTCAGCAACAGCGTAGGCACCACTCTTGACCGGATGATCTCTTCACGGTTCTTTTGTGTATAACGGCAATTCACGTTTTTGCCGCAAAGGTTGATCAGCAGGTCGGCACTTTCCATTGCCTGTGTCCATTCGCCTTCGTTTACGCCGTCCCATAGCACAGTTTTTATATTGCCCTCCTGTATTTTTGGCTTACGGCTCAGGATAATCACTTCATCAGCAATACTGCTATAATAAGCGGCAAACACTGTCCCCAAATACCCATTGCCACCTGCCAGGATTATCTTTTTGTATTTCATTGCTCAGTTAATTAAAAAGATCAATATTAATAATGCAGCCCTGTATAGTGCCCATGTAACGGTCATCGTCCACCCTAATTGTAATAATTTGGTACGACGGACATGTTCCAGGAACATCAACCCGGCTACCATCATAAAGTACATCGCGTAAAATGTTGGGTGGCTACCAATCAATCCTGCCAGCATTAAAATTAATCCCAGCAATATTGATCCTGCAAAAGATATGGTCATCATATTACCGAGGTAGTTCCATCTTTTTTCTTTGTTAATTAGGCTGATGATAAGGCCCTGGAAGAATATTTGTCCGCCGCATATGAGTGCTTCCCTGTAAATACTTCCCGCAGGCACCACGCCGGTAAGTAAACCGGCATACCGTGTAAGGGTATATGAGGTAAGGGCCCATGTGAAGATAAGATAGGCAATGCGGTACCTTAACCTGAAAGTAGGTTGAAAGCGGAACCCGTCCCCCGCAGTTGGGATGATTACCCTGCGATTATAAGAGATAAAGGCATATACCTTGCTCATCAGCCAAACAAAAGGAGCGAAGTTGAAAACCGGCTTAAAGTAAGGCATCACAGTGCTAAATATTTTAAACAAACTTTTGATGCCATAAGTAACTTCGCCTGTTTCCTGGTTTACTAAAGCAATCTCGTTTACTGCACGCTGTCTGTCGACCATAGGGCAGGCATTTTCTGCTAATGCCTGGTAGGGGGCTCGCCCCTGGGTTTCCAGTATGCCTGTGTTTATAAAGGCTTTGGTATATATGCTGCACATAGGGCATTCTGCATCGTATAGTATAAGATAGTTCTTTAAAGTTTTCATTGTTTGGTCATTTAGATATATTAAATATGATTATTGAAGGCTAGGCCAAATGACATGTAAAAACCAGGATATAAAAAATGGGCTCACACTTGCAATGAAAAAGAAGTATTCAATTCTAAATAATGACCAGAATACTCTCTTAGTTAAATAAGAGTAGATTGATACTACAATAAGAACCAACGAAGCAGGAATTTGCATGAATAGAAATGTATAAGCGAAAATATACCCTGACGAATATTCAATCCCATTTTTTAAAATTTGAGAGAGGATAGTAATTATGTATAACGAAGTGACAATACCGAAGATAAATCTTAAAGTTATTCTGAAGTAGTACATGGAACTATTAATTAATGTAAAACATATTTATCGAAATTTCAGTAATATTTGAAATATAAATGGCAAAAAAATATTTATTTAAATACTTTCATAATTGAACCCCAGAACCAGCTCTCTTCAGCCTTCAGCATGGTGTCTAAAGTTTTATCTACATTTTTTGCCAGCTTATTGATATCGTTAACAGATTTATTAAAAGTCGTGTATTCCGGGTCCTTCTTATCCCCCTGCACTTTTGCCAGCTCATCCAAAATTTTTAGCATCGGATCAAGCTCCCTCTTACGGCGCTCTTTGGCAACCTGGCGGGCGATGGTCCATGTATCTTTATCGGCGTAAAAATATTCTTTGCGTTCACCGGGTTTGTGGCGTTTCTCTATCAGTCCCCAACTGATCAGATCGCGTAGGGTCATGTTAGCATTGCCTCTTGATATCCGCAATGTTTCCATAATCTCTTCGGTAGTCAGGTCCCCGGGAGTGATCAGCAGCAGGGCATGTACCTGGGCCATGGTGCGGTTAATACCCCACTCAGATCCAAGCTTTCCCCACGATTCGATAAACTTTTGCTTTGCTTCCACCAATTCCATATACAAAGGTAAATAAGTTTTTAAACTTTCAAAATATTTTGAAAGTTTATTTTTTGGGAGCTATTCTCTCTATTTAAAGGGGGTTGATCGGAATCAAAGCATTACTTACTTAATTCTTCAAATCATAATGGATTTTATGAATAGTGCTGTATCTTTATTATTTTCGTATAAAATAACTTGCCATGACACATCTTACAATAGATAAAAAGAAGTATGTGCTTATTCCTGAGGAAAGTTATCAGGAGTTGCAGAAAAAAGCTGCATTGAAATGGAAGCCTGAGAAGACTTTTTCTGTTGAAGAAGCCCGCGCATATAGCAAATCGCTAATCAGGAAATGGTCTTCAGAGAAATAATTATCAGGGAATCAGCAGCAGAGAGTATTGCTGCAATAGCTTGGTATCTTGAATCTGAAGGATTATTAGCCACCGCCGAAAAATTTGCCGATGATGCCTACGATTTTATATCACGACTTGGTGATAATCGTAAAGGCTATAGAACTTGCCGAGAACCCGAAAGGAAGTTGATGGGTTACAAATGTATTCCGTATAAGAAAAAATATACTATTGTATTTATTGAACTCGATATGGAAATTATCGTTTGTGAATTTATACAATCAAAGCAAATACATTGGTAGCATAACTCAATTTGCCCGATTCAAACAGCAAACCAACCCAACTACAGTACCTTATACAGCACCCAATCTCCCGTTTCGTAAACCTTTTGAAGGCTCAGGCGGCTATCGGATTTTTTGATGGCAGGCAGGTACCTGCTGTTTAACTGGGTATAACCGGTCAGCGCATTCTGCTCAGTAGCTACCAGGATATAGTTCACATAATGCTCCGGCGCCTCACTTGCACTCAGGTAGGTTTCCTGGTAAGGCATGGTAAGCCGCTGAACGTGATGTGTAAATGCCACTACCTGGTAGGCAATAGCATCGTCAACCATTATCTGCGCATTGGTAGGCAGGGAGTTGATATAATCTGCCATTTCCATATTATCGCTCTGCTGGTCAACCGGCGATGGATCGAAAAGTATCTTGGCAAAATCCTGTTCCTCGCTCAGGAAAGATCTTTTTAAGAACATATACCCCGTGATCAGTTGGAACACCACCAGGATACTTAATAATATCTTCATTCCCGTTTGATGTTTAGACTCATTTACCTTTAGCGTTACGCAAAGCAGGGCCAGTACCAGGAAGATCAGGAAATACTGTTGCGACAAGAATATCTTGTCATATTTGATCTGCAAAAACTGGATAAAGGCAAATGGCGCAGCAATGGTCAGGATCTGATAAGTGCTCTTCCTGAAGAGGTAGATCGCCAGCAGGATCATCGGACAAAACAGGGCCACGCTGGCAGTTACTATCGGCGATAGCTGTGATGAGTGAAAATGCGCAAAGCTTGTTGCCTGCTCAAAATTGACCTTATCGGCTAAAACGCTCCAGGTAGCATAAGGGCTTTCCAGGAAATAGTCAAAGTCATTGGCATGTGTCAGGTTGAGCATTTTATAGATCAGGATCGAGGCCAGCGGAAGAATAAACAGGATGATATAAATAGCAAATGTTTTATTCACCAGCTTGCGGCGCAGTGCCGGGTTGTTGAAGCTCTGGTACAATCTGAATATGGTTTCCTTCTCGCCCAGGTTAAGGCTTTGCGTCGCAATAAATAGTACCAGCGGTATAAAGAATAACGTAAGCCAGATAAACTTATAATCGCAAAATACCAGTATAACCAGGCATATACTCGCTATGGAAATATGGAAAGTAGTGTTTGACGAATAGAACCGGATGATATGGAAGAAGAACAGGTAAAAGAAAATAAGTACCATGTATATGGATTTACCCGAACAGGCACTATACAGTAATCCCGGATGAAATATGAACAGTACGATTAGCAATAGCAGGTAAAAGTCATCCCCGGTCCGCTTTATCAGGCTGACAGCCATGATATAAAATAACAAAGCGGTACCTAAAGCAGATGCTATCACAGGAGCCAGCTGTGGGTTTATCCACGAGAAAAAGACCGTGCCGTAAAATGGTAATACCGGCGTGGTAAGGCCCATTACTTTTAACCGGTTACCCAATCCTTCAAAAAGGATCTTACTCTTTTCGATAAAGAAAAGCGACTCATGGTTATAATAGCCCAGCCTGTTGAGGTAAATACCCAAAAATAGGTAGTACACCGCTATAAAAACGGTAATCGGAATGAGATATACGGTCCTTCTATTTCTCATTTAGTTAATAACATTTGTGGCACTATTTATTTTACTCAGGCCGTGATTGGTTTTTTCCCAGTAAAACGGTTTTACTATCAATTGATACAATCCCATATAAGCCGCCGCCGAATGCATCAGCCAGTAAATAGGGTTGGCAATGGCAAACAGGATCAGCTCGTAAAAGCGGCGTTTAAACACGGCCATCATATTTACATAGATCATCAGGATGTTCCCCACCATCAGGTTGAATATCGACATAAACAGTACCCAGTCCGGGAACAGCGTTTTTATCATTGCGATATTGAAAACGACATAGGCAAGAAATATGAACAGCAGGATAGGATAAACTAAAAATGTAATAGGCGTGGCACCCACAAAGAAGTTGAACCCTAAAAACCCTCTCCAGCCAATTTTTTTAATCAGCCTGGCAGGATTACGCATATGCACCAGGTAGGTTTGCATATACCCTTTGATCCATCTTGAGCGTTGGCGTATCCAGTTGAAAGGCTCATTGTTGGCTTCCTCGTATGTAGTTGAGTTTACAATGGCTACTTTGTAACCTTTGGCATAAGCACGTACCCCAAGGTCAGCATCTTCGGTCACATTGAACGGATCCCATGCGCCAAGCTCTATCAGCGCATCCATCTTAAAGTGGTTGCTGGTACCACCTAAAGGGATGGGGATATCCAGTGTATCCAAACCCGGCAACATATAGTCGAACCAGTAAGAATACTCAAGGGTAAACATCCTGGTCAGGAAGTTCTCGTTCCTGTTAAAGTAATTTAAAGCGCTTTGTACACAGATATAATTCTCAGGCAGTTTATCAAACAGGGCGACTACTTTTTTAAGCTGATCGGTATCGGGGATATCTTCAGCGTCATAAATAGTCAGGTATTTACCGCGCGAAAAGTGTAAACCGTAGTTACAGGCTTTAGGCTTGGTTTTTGGCATATGGAAAGGTACAACGATCACCTCGAATGTTGCAGGGAAATCCAGGTTACGAACAGCGTTTAGTGTCAGGTCATCATCTTCCTCTATCAGGAGCTTAATATCCAGTTGTTCGCGCGGATAATCAAGGCTCTGCAGGTTCCAGATCAATTTTTTGATCAGCTTATCTTCCTTGTAAACAGGTAACAGGATAGTGTATACCGGCAGATCATTGTCCACTACAGCCCGCACCTCTTCTTTACTTATCGCCTGGTACAATTCAAACCGCGAGCCCACCAATGAGAGAAACAGTTTAAAGATGATGGCTATCAGGAAAAATGAACTCATGGCCACATTAACGGCAATGGTGACACTTTTGAAGTTCAGTACCAAACCGGTTGCGAGCAGACCAATGATGACGAAAATAAATACCAGTTGCGGAGTAGTAAAGGTAGTCAGTGCAGAACTATCAACATCATGGTTCAGTAATTCAAAAACGGCTGATTTTACGTATGTTTCGCCCAGCAGCCTATGGCTTAGCCAGGTAATATCCAGATCGTCGGCCACAATAATATGGGGCTCAAGATTGTAGGTCATCCTTATAAAATCGAGGAATAGCTGATCGCTGGGGTCAGCCATCAGGGTGACTACCTTGTTTTTTTCAATACGCAGTGGTATAGCCAGGTGTGCATCCGCAAATTTCAGATCGATCTTGTCGAGGACATCCCGATCAAACTTCTGATCCCTGACCGGTTTAAAATCATGTCCGGCATTGCTCATGGAGCGCTCGTAGTTCTTGCGGGATATATAGCCATAGGTAAGGGCTATTTTGATAAACGATAACTCTGTTCTGGCCGAAAAATTTTCAATTTTTTCCCGATCACCTGGCGTAATAAAGCCGTCATTAACCAAAAGCTCAGGAATTGAAATCTTCATTTTATGGTATAAAAGGGTTGATCATTTATTAAGTAACCTTCGGCAACTCGCAGATGCCTAAGGTTACTCAAATTAAAATTCTGGCGCTTAATATCTGTTTATAGTATCCGCGCAATTATTCGTTAAACAACTCCTGCGATTTTTGAACTTTTGAACGTACGTAAAGGAATGACATTAATATCAGTACAAGTATGCCGAGCAAAATGTACAGGTTATAGTTTTCCCAAAAACGTGTTAATGAACTCTTGGTATCTACATACTGCAAGTTCTCACTTGATTTATTGATATTGAACAAGTATTTATTGCCGTTTACATCAGCCACACACACATTGCTCGACAGGGTTGATAACTGCTCGGTGATTGATTTTGCAGCAGCTGTAAATGCCTCGGTTTTCTCTTTACCTGTTGCGGTAAGTACCAGAACGGCATTGTTACTTCGGCCATAGAATATTTGTGCCAAGCCATTCGATACTGAGTCGGATAATGAGTAAACTGGCTTGTTATTTTCGTTATTATATAAGCGAAAATCCTTTTCAAATTTTATCGGTTTATCAGGTAATAAACTCATCAATTGATCATGCTGTGATAGTAGTGCGATGATGTTGTACTTTTTTAGGTCACTGGCATCCATCTGGTCAGAGTAAACAAACTCCGGAAAGTTATTTGAGTTGATGTTGTTGTTCAGTTCATAAATAATCTCGCCCATTGCTGTAGCAGCATACTTTGAGTACTCTTTGGTTACCACTATACGGGTTGTGCCGGTGTTAAACGCTTCAGGATATTGATAGAAGCTAAGGTCGTTTGTGATAAACGGATTCTTTGATTCCAGGAACGACTTATCTACGTCAATTTCAGCAAAGAAGTTGGTAAATGCATTAATACAGTTACCGCTGCTTGGGTATATCCTGAATTCGGCTTCTACACTATTGTATTTATGGTGCTGATAACGGTTAATGGTTACCGAAGTATTTAATTTACCGGATGCATCCAGCCTTTCGCTGCTGATAAGTGCCCCGTTCAAATAGATATTAAAGTAACCGCGGTCACCCGGAGATAAGCTGCTGTAGTTTGCAACAAAGTGAATCTCCACTTCTTTTGGTGTAAAACTGAAATCGCTGTTCTTAAAGCTGTATACGTTTGTTAATGAACCAATACCCGACATAAAATTAGGGGCGCCACCTACTTGTCTTAAAGTTAACTTAGAACGGTTTTCTTCAACGGTTTTAAAGTAGTTGTTCTGGGCATTGTCGATCAGGATGAACTGACCGAACGATGAATTTAATATATTCATATTACCCAGGGTGGTAATTGTTTTTTCGTAGCCCGTATCGTCGGCACCGGTTACAAACAATATTTCGCCTGGTTCAACAATCTTAACATCAGATTTTGTAGTATCTCTATAGGCTACTATTGCTTTGCTCAGATACAACAGGCCCTGGTTTGCTTTTGGTGTAACGGTAACCAGTGCTCTTTTATCTGCGGGTAGGCTGTTCCAGTTACCTACAATAATGTAGTTTTTAACACTGTCAGGAAGCTGGTCTGCTGCAAAAACTTTGATGTCCCTGTTCATTGCTTTTTTAAGCCTTGAATAGGCCCAGGCCACTGCTTTTAAATCGTGCAGGCTTGGATTGGCAGGATAAACGATCGCTTTTTTTGATTCGAAGCAATTGCTCAGGTTTACATTCTTAAAGAAGTTCTCGTTGGTTTTAACTAGCGACAGGTAAGAATAATCCTTCACCTTTACCCACATTGCCGGGTTGTCCAGGTCCTTACATTTATCGTCAGATACTGTAAGCAGGGTTTTCACCTGTATCTTCAGGAATTTATCTGCTGAAAGATCTTCAGGAGTAAGGTTGACCGTTATCTTTTCAACCGAATCCTTTGTCAAACGGGCGCTATAAGCAGGCCTGTCATTAATAACGATATTCACAAAAGAATGATCTTTTATCAATGCCTGGGAGGGCTCGATATATAATACCAGCTTACTACCTCTCATTTCAACCAAAGGGCTGACCTTTAAATAGAATGAACTGGCGCCTATCATCCCGTATATGGACTCATCATTATGTCCCATCGCCTTGAATGATACAATGCTTTGCGCTATTGATGCCGTACTTAATAGTAGTGCAAGAGCTAAAAGGCTTAAAAATTTATTCATTTGTTCTAAGTATTAATTAATCACGTTGAATTCTACTCTAAAATAATTTCCGTTTTCGTCGCTGCGGTAACTCAGTTCGCCGCCCATTTCCTGGGTCATCAGCTTGGCTATAGATAAGCCTAAGCCCAAACGGCTCTCCACATTACCCGATGCGTCGTTTAAAGTCTTTAGTTTGTTGAACATCATATCCAGTTCATCCTGTCCTATAGCTATGCCTTCATCAACGATCTCGAAGATGAATTTTTGGCGCTGAAGGCTGGTAATCACCTTAATGCTGTTGTTAGTTTGGGAAAACTTAATAATGTTGGATAGCAAATTCTGGAATATCTGGCCGGTAAATACACGGTCGAGCTTCACATTCAGGGGGAGTTTCAGAATATTATCTATCAAATGAATATTTTTCATCTGGGCAGTTTCAACAAGGCCCCTGTACACATGCTGTACTTCGGAGTTAATGTCAAATATTTCCAGGTTGAATTTCATTTCAGGAGCCTCGATCTCACGTACATCCATCAGCTTGTTCAGCATATACTGCATTTTTTCAGCCGATTCTGATATGTAGCCCACAAATTCTTTCTGATCATCGCTCAGGCGGTCCTCCTCCTCTTTCACCATGTTATTACTCATGACAATAGAGCCGATCAGGTTCTTCAGGTCGTGCCCTGCTATATTGATAAAGCTGTTCTTTTGCTCATCCAGTTTACGCAGCTTTTCATACTGCATATCAATAATGTTGTTCTTTTCAGATATATCCCTGTTTTGGGATTTTAATTGTTCGTTTGATTTTTCGATCAGTATCGATGAACGTACATCGCGTACAATAACCTTGTAGCGTGCATTAGGGATGAGACAGGATATAATAGCGATAATAAAGAAATACTGGCCGCCATTATTAATAAATATATCGACGTTGTAATCAGCAAACAGGTTAAAAAATAAAGTAAGCAGTAAAATGGAGATCAATGTTTGAGCAACCGAATTAACGGGTTCCCAGAATACCTGCAGGTTAAAAAACAAAATAATAACGGAGTATAAAAGGAAGTAAACATTCAGGTCCTGAGGGTTCATCAGCGTACATAGCAGCGCCGAATTGGCCGAAAGCAGGAAGAAAGCCACATGCAATAATACACGATAATTATAACCCTTGCTTTGGTAGAAATTAAATAACATGTAAATTACCAGGACAATTATAATGCGGACAATAAAAAATTGCAGCCACAGGCCCGGTGCATAAATGAAATCAATTATGCTAAAAAGAGGGTAAAGGAATATGATAGACCAGATAACAATGTTAGTCTGGTACCAGGCCTTTTTGGTAATCTCTTTTAATAATTCGTCTTTATTAATTTGAACAAACATTATAATAGTTTTCTTAATTTATAATAAGATTAAACCTGCCGTTAATTTACTACGCTAATAAAATAAAAATAAGTGAAAAAATTGCCGTATTCAACAATGTTTATTAACAAGCTGTTAGGAATGGTAATACTTTTAACGTTATTCTTTTCATATGGTTGCGATGCACAGTCACCTGTTAGTCGTTCCACAGTCTTTAAGCGGGCCCAAAGCCTTGACAATGGTGTTAGCATTTCTTGGCTCGAGAAAACCTGGAACAAGGATATTTTAGATAATAGTGCTGTCAATGCGTCTGATTTTAAATTATTAAAGCAACTTGGTTTTAAAAGCATCCGGCTTCCTGTTGCCTTCAGATATTTCCAAACCAATAATATTCCCCTCCCAAAAGTTATTGAACATATTGATCAAATCTTTAGGTTGTGCCAGTTATACGGGTTCAAGCTAATAATTTGTTACCATTCGGGTAATTTAGATGATAATACCTATGTTGCTGAAAATAAGAATATTATTGATTTGTGGAGCACGCTCACAAAAAAATATATTTATCAAAGTGCCGATAATTTGTTTTTTGAACTGTACAACGAACCCCCTCACATGAATCCGGATATATGGAAAAATGCAGTTTATGATATCGTTACAGCCATCCGGAAGATTGATAAAAATCGCACGCTGATTGTGGGGGCATCCAACTTTAACAGTATTTACGAGTTGAGCCGCACTACCCCACTGAGTGATAATAATATTATTTATACTTTTCATTTTTATGAGCCTTTCTTTTTTACACACCAGGGAGCCGAATGGATTGGCGACCAGGTAGCTACAACCAGCGTGCCTTTCCCGTATGACGCAGCAAATTTCCCCCCGCTGAACCCGAAAGCAAAAAGTACCTGGGGCGAAACCAATTACTACCAGTATCGCACCGATGGTAACGAACAATCTGTAAGAGATAAACTACAAATCGTAAAAAATTGGGCCCTTAAGTACAATGTGCCCCTTTTATGCGGCGAATACGGGGCGTACAATAAATATGCTGATCAGGGTAGCCGTTGCAGGTATATTAAGACAGTACGCCAAACTTTAAAGACAATGAACATACCCGGCATATTGTGGGATTATAACACCAATTTTTCAATTTTTGATGGTAAGCCATCATTACATAACCTGCCTGATTGTATGAAAGATGCCATTGGCTATTATGTTGTAAAATAAAATATTATGACATGCTATTTTAGTAAAAATAATTTGACAAAACTGGTCATAACAGGTTCATTACGATAGGGGAAAACATATTATTATAATAGGATATCCCTTGTAAATTACTTAGTTTAAATCGTTACCTTTGCATACTAATAACTAATTATGAGATTTTTTGAAGAGAAGCGCAGAGAAGTGATGAAGCATATTGAAATATTTATGCTTGAAAAGATCAGCGAGTACCTGAAGCCTGTCGACACTATCTGGCAACCGTCCGATTTTTTACCTGATTCAAGCCGGGAAACCTTCTTTTCAGAGATCAAAGAGTTACAGGAAAGTGCCTCGGGCCTTTCATATGACTTAATTGCTGTTTTAATAGGCGATACCATCACCGAGGAAGCGCTGCCAACCTACGAATCATGGCTAACCATGGTTGAAGGTGTTTCGAAAGAGGAAGAAGGTGGCTGGATGAAATGGACGCGTCATTGGACATCAGAAGAAAACCGCCACGGCGACTTGCTCAATAAATATCTGTACCTGTCAGGCCGTGTAAATATGCGGATGATGGAAGTATCAACGCAGTATCTTATTGCCGATGGATTTGATATCGGTACCGGTACCGACCCTTACCGCAATTTTATTTATACCTCATTCCAGGAACTGGCAACCAATGTATCGCACCGTCGTGTAGCCTCACAGGCAAAAAAGGATGGGGACACCCTGCTTTCGAAAATGTGTGGTGTAATAGCCGGCGATGAAGCACGTCATGCTAAAGCATATAAATATTTCATAGAAAAAATATTTGAAGTCGATCCAAGCGAAGCCATGCTGGCTTTTGAGGATATGATGCGGAAAAAAATCGTTATGCCTGCTCATTTCCTGCGCGAAGTTGGTTTAAAAGTAGGCCAAACCTTTGGCCATTTTACCGATGCGGCACAGCGTTTAGGTATCTACACAGCAATTGACTATGTAGACATCCTGAAAGAACTAATAGAAGACTGGCACATTGAAAGCGCTAAGGACCTGAATGAAGGCGGCGAAAAAGCCCGTGATTATATCATGAACCTTCCTAATCGCTTACTGCGTGTTGCCGAAAGAATGAAAAACCCGATGCTGGAGTACAAATTCAGCTGGATAAACGGGTAAGCTAGTCCTCTTTTTTGATATTGAATTCAGGAGTTTTGTAGTCTTTCGCTACATAATCATCTGGTATCTGGATATGATTCCCATCCCTCAATGCAGTAAAGTGTGGTGACATGATCTCGACACCTGCTTCGTTAAATTTATCCTGTATATTCTGGTGCAATTTAGAGTAGGTAACCGCCATTTGATGTGGTTTATCAGTATAGGCATTTATCTGGTAGCTCACGTTAAAATCGTTAAGTGCAGTTTGTAGTACAAAAGGATGCGGGTTATTTAAAATGCCCTCCGTCGACAGAGCTGCATTGATCATTAATTCATGTATAGTTTGCCATGGCGCATCGTAGCCTATAGTGATCGTCGTATTTAATATCAATCCAAGCGTACCTGCCGAGGTGGTATAATTGATGGTATGTCCGCCCAATATGGATGCGTTAGGAATAGTGATATCTTCATTCTTAATTGTACGCACCCGGGTAACCAGCATGTTTTTTTCTATTACGTCGCCGCTTATTTCTCCGACTTTCACGCGGTCGCCCACTTTAAAGGGGCGCATATAGGTAAGCACAATGCCCGCAACCATATTGGATATAGCCGATGATGAACCCAGCGAGAATAATATACCAAGAAACACGGTAACCCCCTGGAATACCTTTGAATCTGAGCCCGGCAAGTAAGGGAATACCATTACAAACATAAAGGCATATAACAGCACCCTGACGATATTGTAGGTAGGTATTGCCCAATCCGGGTAAAAACCTTTGATCACCAGGCCTCCCTGTGCTATCTCGTTCGCTATAAATTTTACCAGTTTTATAACGTAACGCGTCACTATATAAATAACCGCAATGGTAAGCAGGTTAGGTATGTAATGTACAAAAGCCATCAGGATGGCCTCTAACGGATTAACGATAAAGTTCAATAGCTGCGTGGCAATAGGTTTTGATGCCGGGAAAATGAAGAACAAAACAGGTAAAGCCAGGTAAATAAGCAGGATAATAATGAAAAAGCGCGCTATGCGCAGCAGGTTGCTGATGAGCGGTAATAAACGCCGCCCATAAGCTGCCGGTGCACCTTTTTCGGCCAGCTTAACTAATCTGCGTTCCCAGGCACTTAATATCTTTAGCTTTACCCAGCGCGAACCACGGTTTAATGCCCATATCAAAACAATAAGCAATAAAATAACAACTATTGCTTCACCAATATTGATGAGGTCCTGTTTGAAATTATTGTTGGCAAAAACATTGCCCAGCTTTTGTTTTAAAATAACAAGGTAACTGGCGGCCAACTGCGGCCGGTTCAATTCAGAAAAAGAGGCGTCCTTATTGTTAATGGCCAGAATGATCTGCGATTGATAATAGATCGCAGACACCACCGTGTCATTTTTTAATACCAGCGAGTCGGGGTTAAAATCAATGCGGCTGATAATGCTTTCGAGTCGCTTGCTTACTGCTTCGGCCCGTTCTTTGGGATCAAAAAGCCCCTGCGGGGCATAAAATTTGAAAAGTGTATCCTTATTAACAATCACCGGCTCGCCTTTTGCATTAACCGTATTTTGCGCGTGTAAGGAAAATGAAACACAAAGAAGGATTACAAAAAAGTAATATTTCTTCAGCATAGGTAGCTTTTTCCGTTAAAGCTAAGCAAAATGTATTTAAATAACTATCCTTCCAAAACCAGATCGGTGCCTTGTTTGCCTGAAATGTTTTTGAACAAGTCATTCAAAATGGACTCTATTGTAAGCGAGTTCACATCATCTACATAATGCTCACACCGCGTAATGTGCAGTTCAGAGCCTTTCACTTCAATGTGATATAAATTATCTCCGGGGTATAATTCAGGCTGGGTTATGTCTATTGCTTCACCTGATCGCTCAATGTTAAATTCAATATCACATTTTCTATGCTCCTTAAAGCACAGATTGAGTTGTTGACGAATGAGCTCAAACAATTCATCGGTATTAATACGATTGTGCAATGTGATGATTTTCATAGCTGTAGTATTATATAATAGCTACAATCGCCCCAGGTGTTTGTTTGGATTTTGCTGTTTGAAGCAGCAGCATCAGATTTTAGATTTATATTTAAGGGATGAAAATGAAATGGACGAAATTAAGACAAACGTGTGGTAGCTTTACCCTGATCCTGATGGGCATCCTGTCGGCCGGCATGGGTGTAAAAGGCTTTTTGTTATCCAGCAGATTTATTGATGGCGGCGTAACCGGTATTTCTATGCTGATCGCCGAGATCACGGGCGCACCATTATCCATCCTGATCTTTATTATCAATATCCCGTTTCTTATTTTGGGTTACAAGCGGCTTGGTATGCCATTCGCTATTAAAAGCATTGCTTCTATTGGTGGACTCGCACTTTGCCTGGCCTTTATTCATTTCCCCGATGTGACACATGACAATTTGCTCACTGCTGTATTTGGAGGATTTTTTATTGGCGTGGGTATAGGCCTTGCCATTAAAGGCGGTGCGGTACTTGACGGTACGGAGATAGCCGCACTGCTGTTAAGCAAGCACACACAACTCTTAAAAGTAAGTGATGTGATATTGCTGCTGAATGTGGTCATATTTACTGCGGCGTTGTTCTTTTTGGGTGTAGAGTCGGCACTATATTCTATTCTTACCTACCTGTCGGCATCAAAAATGGTCGACTTTATTTTGAATGGTATTGAGCAATATACCGGCATCACCGTAGTATCAATCAAGGGGGAAGCGATCAGGAGCGCTATTACCAAAATGGGGCGTGGCGTAACCGTGTACGAAGGAAAAAGCGGTTACGGAAAGGATGGCCATGTAAATGATCCCCGGGACATCATTTTTACCGTAGCCACCCGCTTTGAGATACCGGCCATAAAACGTGCAATATTGCATATTGATCCCTCGGCCTTCATCGTACAACATAGTGTGGACGATACTACGGGTGGATTGATCAAACGCAAAGGATTGCACTAACATTACTTTTATATAAAACAATATCCGCACATTCGGATTTTATAGATCATCTGCAAATTATGAACTACAAATTACTGGGCCGTTCAGGCCTTAAAGTTTCAGAATTATGTTTAGGTACGATGGGCTTTGGCACCGAAGGTGGCTGGGGGGCCGATAAGGATGCCAGCTTTGCCATTATGGATGCTTATGCCAACGCAGGCGGTAATTTTTTGGATACCGCAAATATGTACAAACTCGGTACCAGCGAAAAGGTCATTGGCGAATATCTGACCGGCAATGATCGTGATTTTTTTGTGCTGGCCACTAAATATTCATTAAAGGATAATACCACAAATCCAAACGCATCGGGGAACAACCGAAAAAACATGATGCGTAGTGTAGAGGAAAGTCTGAAACGGTTAAAGACTGATTTTATCGATCTGTTTTACCTGCACATATGGGATGATATTACGCCAATAGACGAGGTAATGCGCGGTATGGACGACCTGGTGCGACAAGGTAAAGTAAATTATATCGCCATAAGTGATACGCCCGCCTGGATCATATCCAAAGGCAATACCCTGGCCGAGCTGATGGGCTGGAGCCAGTTCGTGGCCCTGCAGGTTGAATATAGCTTAATAGCCCGCACGCCCGAGCGCGACCTGATACCAATGGCAAAACACTTCGGTATGACCGTTACCCCATGGGCACCCTTAGGCGGTGGGGTGCTCACGGGCAAATACATCCGTGGTGAGCAGGGTCGCATCAAGCCTGAAAGTAAACGACTGAACGACCGCGCTGTGGAGATCACCAAAACAGTAATTGCTATTGCTGATGAATTAGGGGTATCACCAGGGAATGTCGCCTTGAAATGGACCATGCAGCAAGGCTTTTCCTGTATTCCTATAGTAGGTGCCACCAAACTAAGTCAGCTGGAGGATAATCTGAAAACTGTTAATGTTACCCTAAGTGATGAGCAATTGAAAAGACTTAACGACGCAAGTGCCATCGAGCTTGGCTTCCCCGGCGAGTTCTTCAGGGAAGACGCTGTGAAGGTGAATACCTTCGGCGGGTTTTATGATAGGGTAGAGAAAAGAGGTTAGTGTAGGTACAGTTAGTATGCGAGCTCGCTCAACAGATTTATTAAATTCAAAAGCCCCTTCTATCATTAACAGAAGGGGCTTTTATATATGTAGGGGCTTATTTCGTTGCTGCCTCTTTCGACGCTTCTATAAATGGAGTTTGATCATAATAAGAAAACTCCCTGGCAATTTTGCCGTCTTTATTAAATTCATCAAACTGCACCATAAAAACCTTGGCTACTTTTTTGGTTTTTTTATTGGTTGCACTTATTGCCCACCATGATTGTACAGTGAACGGGTCTTTATCGTATTGCAACCCATCTGGATAGCCTTGTTTGGTAACAGTGATCTGTTCCCACCCGGCATAAATATCCCCCCATCCTTTTTTGGCATCTGTCAAATTAGTCGCCTTTGGACTCGAAGGATCGTAAAATTTCACGGTATCTGCATACAATTTGGCCAATCCATCCCAGTCCTGTTTTAAGAAAAGGGCGTTAGAATTGTTTACAACTGTAATGTAGGGATGCTCTTTGTAAAGGGTCCCGTTTTTTTGCATGTCCTGAGCGAAAGCGCTGCAAGTAAGCAGTGTAAACACTGCGATCAGTAGTTTTTTCATGATTAAAAAAATTAGAGGATTAAGAGAATTAATGTGTATAACAATTTAGCAAAATAATATTGATATAACCTAATTTAATATCTTAATTATGAGATGGATATAAGTATAAAATATCCTTATTTACTATCATGAAATATTTGTTAGTCAAACGATAAATATCTACTCGCCGGTGTATGGATCTTTGATCTTTTTGGTCGAATAAGTGACATTGGAAAAGGTCACTTTACAATCCTTCCCTGTCGGAGACTGAGCCATGAACCCTAATTTGATGGGCTTGATAGTATTGAATTGCAAATGCCTGATCAAAAACCATTTTTTGCCGTCGGCAGAATAATATAACGTGATCACATTATCGGCTTTCGCGATCTTGTAAAAAACCAGGTTACCGGTGATAGCAACGGAATTGCAATCATCCGAAATATCTTTTGTCACCACACTCACCACCCGATGTACGCCGGTATAGTCTTTTTCGAAGCAGAATTTTATCCAGGTCATTTTATCAGCTTCGAGCACAATAGCGCCGCCATCCCATTTGTTAATGAAGTCGTGATGGACCTCCGCTGTCAACACAAAATTAGGATCAGCAGTAAAGGATAATCGCGGGGCGTTATCGGTATTATAAGTCACATTAGGGTCGCGGAACATATCTGTTTTCTCCCCGGCTTCAATAAAAATGCTTTCCGGGTTTATCTTATAGCTGACCGGTTTATTTACCCATGATAAGGGATGCGGTATCTTTGAAAATTTGAGCGGTTGAGCTTGTGAGCCGATACAGGCAAATGCCACTAAAACAACACTAACAATGATTTTAATGAGCTGATTTTTCATAATCTTAAAATTTAATCAATCAAACTTTCTTAGATACTGAGGAGCGATCAGGTCGCCATACCAAATGTTGGTGATCTTATCCATAGTGAACCAGTATTGCCCCTGGTCATATTTCAGCACCTGTAAATTTTGCGCCGGCATAAAGCTTTGCGCAAGTAGAAATTGCTTTTTATGCTGACTGTTTTCCACCACATCCATTACAATAAAGCAATGACCCGGCGAACCGCCATGAATAAACACATCGCCCGTTTTTAACTCGTTTGGATCAGTTACTTTATGCAATTCTTTTTCTAATGATAGCGTCCCGGCGTAGGCAAACACCAGTTCCATGTAGCGCAGAAAAGCGGGGTAGCTGTAATCTCTTTTTCCGGTCAGCACCCAATGATCATTGTGATACCGGTAGCCATTGGCATAATGGATATAATCGCATTTAAAACCACTGACAAAATTAAAGCTGATCTCGTTGTATCGTTTAGCCTTGTATAAATACTCGCCCCGTAACCGCATCACTACATCAGCACATTGCTGCAGATCCTGCTTGCCCACGCTAATATCTACTACGGCTGCAGTTTCTATATCCGTACGTGCTATGTTCCCGGTATAAGTTTGGGTATGTGTTCCTGCAGGTTTCAATGGGAGTTTTTGAAGCCATTCCGCAAAACTGCCCGGCGCTGCTTTTTGCTGCGTATAACCGGCAGGTGTTCCGAAACGCGTTAATACATTGTCAGCAGGATTGAATGATGAAAATAAAAGCAGGCTTAAGATTGCTATAATACTTTTCATCATCTTATAATTTAATTGGTATAGCTAATTTATCAATTCCGGCCGGTATTCAAAATGCATGGTATCAAAATGGTACCACTTGCCGCCCCATATGAAGCCGTACTTTTCAAATATGTCCACAATTGTTTGCGGTATCCTGTTTTTGTATAGGATAACAGCACTCTCATTGGTGCATTTGCAACTCCACTGCCAGTAATCCGAATAGGTAGTATTAATATCGATAGTCATCCCGAAACTGTGCATGCTGTGCCGGTTGGTGCCTGCAATATTGCGCCAGGTAAATGTGCCGCCTATATTGGTTAGATACTTTTTTAGTTCGGGATGTTCATCCAGTTCTTTTGATACCTGGGCCAGTTTTTTGTCGATCCCATTAATTTTGGTCACCCTGATCTTTTGCCCAACCAGCTTAGGGCACCAGGTGATCTCCGTCAAATGCTGGCTTACCTCTTTTTCTGTTGATCCATAGATATTCATAAAAAAAGCTTCGTTTCTCACCCTGCTAGGATCGAAATTTTTTGCAGGTGGTGATTGCATCTTACCTGTAGTATATGACTGCCCAAACATATCTTTCAGATCAGGCTTTTCCAGCAGGTCTTTAAATGATTTATTTTTGATGCCATCATCCCATAGCAGTTTTGTGCCATCTTTAAGAATTAGATGATTGTCAGAAAAACCAGCAATAAAATCGGGATAACATTTGATGAGTTTTTTTGCATCTGACGGTACAGTATCCTGGGCAAATACATAACTGGTGATAAGTAAAGGGATAAAGATTAAGAGTATTCTTCTCATAGGGTTTCCGAAAGAATAAATTTAAGGGAAAACATAATCCGATTATCATTTTATTATTTCCGGTTAGATTTCTAAGGCACTTTACCTAATTTTATTCTAATGTCATCCGAAGCCCTTAAAATAGAGCAATATATTCCTGCCGATGCCTTAAAGCCGTATGTTAAAGCGTTGATGATCATTGAAAGTGATAAGCAAACGGAAAACAGGTTACTGCCTGATACCTCCATTGTGCTGGCTTTTCGGCTAAAGGGCAGGGTAACGGACTTGTCACAGGATGCCGGTAATAGTCTGTCATCTTCTGTCATAACCGGCCTGCGGAGATCAGTTAGGTTTTTATCATATGATGATCAAACAGCCAATCTATTAGTCATATTCCGGGAAGGAGGGGCTGCCGCGCTTTTTAAAGAACCACTTCACGAGTTTTTCAGTAAAAGCACGCCATTAGATGAGTTTATGCCTTCTGCTCAATTACGGTTAATTGAAGAGCAGCTAAATGAAGCAGGTAGTAATCAGCAAAAAGTGGCTGTTATAGAGCGCTTCTTGTTATTGCGGCTTAATAAAAAACGTGAGGACCAACTGATAAACCATGCCATGCAGCAAATAAGGTCGGCAAATGGAAATATTAAGATCAGAAATCTAGCGGCGAGTATGGCTATCAGTATCGATCCTTTCGAAAAAAGGTTCAGGCGCGTAGCAGGAATATCACCAAAACAATTTGCCGACACTATCAGGTTGAGAAGCCTGATAAAACAATACTCCGCCTTAGAAAACCTTACAGGCATCGCACTCGAAGCTGGTTATTTTGACCAGGCGCATTTTATTAAGGATTTCCGCACATTTACGGGCCTTGCACCACAGCAATTCTTCCGGTCGGCTGCCTGGTGGTAAATCAATGATTTTTTACAATTTCTGAACCGGCACTCCAGATAATTTTGTGTTCATCAAAAACATAAAAGATGAAAACAATTTATCAAACCGGCACAATGTTCCTGCTTCTAATTGTCTGTTGCGTAAACGCACTGGCACAAGAAGCAGGTAAATCAGCGGGTATCAATTCACCAAATAAAAAATCAAAAATGCAACTAGTATTTATCGACCGCTTTGTAGTACCCAATGCGGCAAAAGCCGAATTTTTAGAAAGAATGAAGATCAACCGCGACTTTATCAAAACCTTGCCGGGTTTTATTGAGGACAGCGCTTATGAGGAAGCAGGGGAAACAGAATCATATTATGTAACGACAGCCATTTGGCGCGATGAAGAAGCCATCCAAAAGGCAAGGGCAGCTGTAACCGCCGAATATCAGCGCGAAGGCTTTAACCCACCAGATTTTATGAAAAAGCTAAATATTAAAATGGAGCGCGGAGTTTATAAAAAGCTACAGGATTAAAAGTTAAATAAATCATTGCGCTCCTATTTTAGCTTTCAGAATTTCACAAATCTCAGAATAAGTCTCATCACCAATCTCACTTTTGTTCATTGTAAACATTACCCCGCGTGTATCTTTTGCAATAAACAAAATAGTGTCCTTGAAAATTATATACGGATTAAATAGCGACCAATTTAGTTTGTATGTTTTTTCTTTATCTTGATATTCTAATTCATTTTCAAGTAAGGTGAAAGTGCATTCCATTGACTCCTTTTCAAAACGATTTGCACACAGTTTGCTTTTTTTGAGAAATTTTACTCTTCTTTCTAAAAAACCAAACCAACTCAAGAGCATATAAAAAAAATATCCATAAATGATTCCGGCTTCAATTGAGGTTTTACTGCTTTTATTGAGGAAGTCTATACCTAATAAGACAATCGCCCAAATGGTAAATATTGTATAGGTTTTAACAAGTTTCTTATTAGAGAATGTCCAGATGATCTTTCGGCTGTCAAGAAAATAATTTTTATTGAATGCGATTTTAATAGTTTTCGGCTGCATGTGATAATTATTAGATGGCGGAAAAATACAAACTTTTTCCTAATCCCTGATCACTAACCTCTAATCACTAACTTCACATATTCCTCCTGTACTGCCCACCAACCTCATACAAAGCATGAGATATCTGCCCAAGCGAACAATACTTACAAGCTTCCATCAGGCTCTGGAAAATATTTTGCCCAGCTATGGCTTTGGTTTGGAGTTCTTTTAAAAGCGCAGGTGCTTTATCCACATTCCGTTTTTGGAAAGCTTCCAATGCAGTTATCTGGAATTGTTTTTCCTCTTCCGTCGCCCTGATCACTTCGGACGGGGTAATGGTAGGTGAGCCTTTTTTATTAAGGAAAGTATTCACCCCAACAATTGGGTATTCGCCGTTGTGCTTCAGGGTTTCGTAGTACAATGATTCTTCCTGTATCTTGCCGCGCTGATACATTGTTTCCATAGCGCCTAATACGCCACCCCGGTCGTTGATACGTTTGAATTCTATTAATACAGCATCTTCCACAAGGTCAGTTAATTCTTCAATAATAAATGCGCCCTGTAAAGGGTTCTCGTTTTTGGCCAATCCCAGCTCCCGGTTAATGATCAGTTGTATCGCCATCGCCCGGCGAACGGACTCTTCGGTAGGCGTGGTGATTGCCTCATCATACGCATTGGTATGCAGTGAATTGCAGTTATCATAAATAGCATACAAAGCCTGCAAAGTAGTACGGATATCATTAAAGTCGATCTCCTGCGCATGCAGCGAACGTCCGCTGGTTTGGATATGGTATTTTAATTTTTGCGAACGGTCGTTACCCTTATATTTATTTTTGATGGCCTTTGCCCAAAGTCGGCGCGCCACTCGACCAATCACCGAATATTCCGGGTCAATGCCATTGGAGAAGAAGAAGGAAAGATTTGGTGCAAAATCATCAATATGCATTCCACGGCTCAGGTAGTACTCCACATAGGTAAAACCATTGGACAGTGTGAATGCCAGTTGCGTAATAGGATTAGCACCCGCTTCGGCAATATGGTAGCCTGAAATAGATACCGAGTAAAAATTGCGCACTTTCTGATTGATAAAATACTGCTGAATATCGCCCATCATGCGCAGCGCAAACTCAGTAGAGAAGATGCAGGTATTTTGTGCCTGGTCCTCTTTTAAAATATCCGCCTGGACGGTGCCACGAACAGTGAATATTGCTTTCGCTTTGATCTTTTCGTAAACATCGGCAGATAAAACCTGGTCACCGGTGAGGCCGAGCAGCATCAAACCAAGTCCATTATTGCCTTTCGGAAGTTTCCCTGAATAATGTGGCCTTGGAAGGTTCTTATCATCATACACGTCCTTAAACTTTTCCTCTACCAAATGTTCCAGCTTATGCTCGTGGATATATCTTTCGCATTGCTGGTCGATCACCGCGTTCATAAAATAACCCAACAGCATAGGAGCGGGCCCATTAATGGTCATGGAAACAGAGGTGGACGCATTGCAAAGGTCAAATCCTGAATACAATTTTTTAGCATCATCCAAAGTAGCGATGCTCACCCCCGAATTACCGATCTTCCCATAAATATCAGGACGAACATGAGGGTCTTCGCCATAAAGCGTAACAGAATCAAAGGCGGTTGATAGCCGGTGTGCAGGCTGCCCCAACGATACATAATGAAAACGTTTATTGGTTCGCTCCGGACCGCCCTCTCCGGCAAACATGCGGGTCGGATCCTCTCCTTCACGTTTGATGGGGAACACTCCGGCTGTGTATGGGAACTCTCCCGGCACATTCTCGGTCAGCAGCCAGCGCAAAATATCACCCCAGGCTTCGTATCGCGGCAATGATATTTTGGGCACCTTCAACTGAGAAAGCGAAGTATAATAAAGCGGCTGACGTATCTCCTTGTCCCGGACTTTGTATATAAAATCATCAGCCTTATATGTTTTCACAGTCTCAGGCCATTCATTCAATAAGCGTTTGCATTCAGGATGAAGATGGTTTTCGAGGTGTTTGTAAATATCTTCTAATCCAACAGATAGGTTCCCCTCTTGAGAGGGGTCAGGGGTGTGTTCTTCAAGCACATCAATGGTTCCCCTTACCTGGTACATCTGCTGCGCAATCTTGCACTGCTCATTCACCCACTCATGATATTCCTGGCTGCTTTCGGCAATCTCGGCCAGGTAACGTGTACGATCAGGCGGTATAATAAATATCTTTTCCGATTCGCCCCAATGCAGGGTAGCGGCATCATATTTCTTGCCTATAAAATCAACCCCGGTTTTTGATTTGATGCTTCGCATCAGCGCCTCGAACAAATTGTTCATACCCGGATCATTAAATTGCGAGGCCATGGTCCCAAATACCGGCAGGTCCTCATCCCTTGCCTCAAACAGGTGATGATTGCGCTTATATTGCCTACGCACATCGCGTATAGCATCCAAAGCGCCGCGTTTATCAAACTTGTTCAGCGCAACGATATCGGCAAAATCGAGCATGTCGATCTTTTCCAGTTGTGTAGCCGCGCCAAATTCGGGCGTCATTACATACAAGGACAGGTCGCAATAATCAGTGATCATCGTATCGGATTGCCCGATGCCTGACGTCTCCACAATGACGAGGTCGAAACCTGCTGACTTGCAAATGTCGATCGATTCCTGCACATATTTAGACAAAGCCAAATTAGCCTGCCGCGTAGCCAGCGAGCGCATATAAACCCGCGGACTATTAATCGAATTCATCCGGATACGGTCGCCCAGCAAAGCGCCGCCTGTTTTGCGTTTGGACGGGTCGACAGAAATAATGGCCAACGTTTTATCCGTCTCCATTAAAAATCGCCGTACAAATTCATCCACCAACGATGACTTACCCGCGCCGCCCGTACCGGTGATGCCCAAAACAGGTATTCCGGTTGTTGCTTTGCTCGTCGCGCCATTCACTATGGCAAATTGTTCAGGATCGTTCTCTGCTAATGTGATCAGCGATGCTATTGCTTTTGGATCCTGTTTCGGCAGATGTTTCAGCTCACCGTTTAGTTTTACAACTGTGCGGAAATCACATTGCTGCAGCATATCGTTGATCATGCCTTGCAATCCCATCGTGCGGCCGTCATCGGGCGAATAGATGCGTGCTATGCCATAGGCCTGTAGTTCTTTTATTTCTTCAGGCAAAATCACACCACCGCCACCACCAAATATCTTGATATGCCCTGCGCCGCGCTCTTTCAGCAGATCATACATGTATTTAAAGTATTCCATGTGACCGCCCTGGTACGAGGTAAGGGCAATACCCTGCACATCTTCCTGTATAGCGCAATTCACTACCTCATCCACCGAGCGGTTGTGACCAAGATGGATCACTTCGGCTCCTGACGATTGCAAAATGCGGCGCATAATATTTATGGTGGCATCATGCCCGTCGAACAACGAAGCGGCAGTTACAAAGCGTATTTTGTTTTTGGAATGGTAGGGTGCAATGATGTCCATTTGCGATGTTTATTAAGCAAAGCTAAGCAAAATACTGTAAAGCTATGCGTGCATAATATTGATGCGTGGATGTGCAGATGTGCAAATATGCAGATGATAAACTAAATCAGTGATTCGGACAAAAGAAAGCTAAAGGGTTTCTCCCGGAGGCAGTTTGGATATTTCTGTTGTTTTAGGAAGTTTATATACCCTGTCCCCATCGGCCTTTGTAACAATAATCCAAAAGTCCTTTATTTGTTGCCGCTCATTAACCGGTTTAATATCAATTACCGCCTGGGCAGCGGTATAAGCTAAACTATAAATAAGGGGGGCAGTTAAGGCCGACAAGCAATCATATTCATCGGCAGGCAGATCATGCCAGGTACCGAGATGATTAATGGCCCTGTAAAACAATGATTCGCGCATTTCATGATGCAACAAGTCATAGTCACCCTCATCAGGATTGTGCAATTCTACTCTCGTTGTGAAATTTTCCATTGCCTTAAAAATCAAAGGGTTTGAACAAAGAGTAATGTAGTGTTTATTATTGATATAACAGCCTGATACCACTATATTATTATAGCGCCCGGTACGGGGATAAAAGACCAGGCCGGGCATTACGCCCGGCCTGGTTCAAAAATCTGCAAAAAAGGAAGTCGTTAATTCTTCTTAACAACCTTTTTCTTTTCCTCGGTTGTTTTTGTAGTAGTTTTTTTCACAGTATCAACTTTCTTCGAGGTATCTGCTCCCATTTTCGTGGTGTCTTTTTTCGTTGTGTCAGGTTTTACGGTTGAATCTACTTTTGTAGTCGAACTCGAGTCCACTTTAGTCGAGTCGCTACTTGAACTTGATGAGCTGCCTTTACACGCGACTATTGATAATGAAAGTGCTGCCGCGATAATTGGCAATTTGAAGTAATTTTTCATAGTGTTGATTATTAATGTTTTGTACGTGATACAACCCAAAAACGTAAAAAGTGTTTTAATTTAGGCTGAATGTGCTCTTCGCTGAACAGGATAGCATGAGACAAAAAAAACGGGACCTGTTTCTATTTCAGGTCCCGTTTTGGATATGACGATCCATCCGCTATGCGGCCTTATAGTTCAATATGAATTTATAGACTTGCTCCCGGGGGTAATTTAGCCACATCGGTTGTGTGTGGCAATATATAGGCCCTTTCCACTGCTTCGGTAACTAACAAGTAATAGTCTTTTTTCTCCTGTTGGTCATTAAGTGGTTTGTGATTAATTACTGCCTGCGCCGCGGCCCCTGCGTCGCTGTAAATCTGCGATAGCAGGGCATTTGATGTGCGGTCATACTCGGCGGTAGGCAGGTCGTGCCAAACGCCGCAATAATCAATAGCGCGGTAAAATTCCCTGTCGTGCATTTCTTTGTGCAATAATTCGTAATCGTCTGAATCCGCGTTAATCAATTCAATTCGTGTTGTGTAACTTGTCATTGTTTTAATTTTTAGGTTTTTGAATAGGCCAAAGTTGGACTAAATTATCACACGCCGCAATTCGTTTTTTAACGGTATTTTTTACGTATCAACCGCAAGTAAAACTACCTGTCAGCTTAATTCCGTACCTTTGCCCGCATCGGTGTAATCAACAAATTAAACCGGTGTAATCATTAAAAATGGAATCAGCACTACAGCAGGGGATAAAGGGATACAACAATTACGGGGCATGGCTGCGCGAAAAATACAAAGGGCAGCGTGTGTTTAAGGTGATTGTTGATGGAGGGTTTACCTGTCCCAATCGCGATGGCTCAAAAGGCTATGGCGGCTGCACCTACTGCAATGTCGATTCATTTACTCCGTCTGTATCGCGCAACAACCCTTCCGTTCGCGAACAGGTGATACAGGGTATGGAACGTGCCCGTAAAGGAAACAAAGCTGATAAATTCATCATTTATTTTCAACCCAATACCAATACCTACGCTCCGGCGCATTATTTAAAAATGATGTATGATGAGGCGCTTAACTATCATACCGAAGATATTGTCGGTCTTTCAGTTGGCACCCGGCCTGACTGTATCGATGCTGAAAAGATCGCCCTGCTGGAAAGCTATACCGACCGCTTTGATGTTGACCTGGAAATGGGAATGGAATCCATTTATGATGATACGCTGGGACAGATCAACCGCGGATGCACGCATGATGACTTGTTAAAAGCCCTGAAACTGGTAGAGAACAGCAAACTGGATATTTGTGTGCACACTATATTCGGTTTCCCATGGGAGACTAAGGAAATGATGCTGCGCTATGCTGATGAGATCAACCGCCACCCGCAGATCAGGTTTGTAAAGTTCCACCACCTGCACATTGTGGAAGGTTCGGTAATGGGGGTAAAATATAAACGTGAACCTTTCAAGCTATTCAGTCTGCCGGAATACGCAGATTTTTTATGCGAGCTGCTCCCACTTGTCCGCCCGGACGTGGTAATACAGCGTTTATTTGGCCTGTCAGATATGGAATTGCTCATAGCGCCCAATTGGGGATTAAAGAAGTCTGAGATTCAACATTATATCGATAAAGCTATAGCAGACAGGGGAATTATACAAGGCTCAGCCTTTATATAAATTCGTAATATTCCTTTAATTTAGCAACTTATCAAAACTTTGAGGGGCTACACCCCGTTAAAAGTTAATAAAAGAAATTTTGTCACGCATAGACCTGAAAAACTATATCCCGGCCTTAACAGGCGTACGTGCACTCGCTGCCTACCTTGTTTTTATTTCACATTACGCCTATGTTTTTGATTCCGTTTTTCCGCACTATATCCAGCGGTTTTTTACCGAATTTCATATCGGGGTAACTATTTTCTTTGTGCTTTCGGGCTTCCTGATCGCCTTCCGCTATTTTGATAATTTTCATTTGACAAGCGATTGGTTCAGGCAATATCTTAAAAATCGTGTCGCTCGTATCTATCCCATGTATTTTTTACTGACGGCCGGCGCATTTATCTATTATTTCTTTACCCGTGAGCAGGCGATCGTCGGAAATTTCCCGAGCGCGGTCGGCTTATTCTTTATGCATATCACCTTCGTACGAGGGTTTTTTTATGATCTCAATTTTACCGGTATAGGGCAAGGCTGGTCGCTCACTGTGGAGGAGTGCTTTTACTTCTCGGCGCCTATAGTGTTCTTCATCAAAAAAAAGTATAATAAATTTTACCTGCAGATATTAGCCATTACGGGCTTTGGTATTTTGATGGTGCTGATATTCCGCAACGTGAACTGGTATGGCTTCTTCGGCAATTTTACCTTTACGATGCTGTATACTTATTTCGGCCGCTGTTTTGAATTTTTTATTGGAATAAAGCTGGCATTGCTTGTCCGTCAGAAAGGCCTGGAACGTACCAACAAAGTACCGTATACCTATATTGGCTTCTTCGGCATTTTTGCCTGCGTGGCTATTATGTCAAGGCTGACTATCCCGATGGGCTGGTCTGCAGGGTTACACAATCCATTCGGCATCGTTACCAATAATTATGTATTGCCGATATGCATCGCGACATTTTTCTATGGACTGATCACCGAAGGCAGTAACCTGAAAAAGGTACTTGCAAACCCTTTTGTTGAGTTGTTGGGAAAAAGCTCATACATATTTTACCTTATTCACCTGGGCTATATGTACAACATGATTCATCATACTTTTAACTGGCTGAACGAAGAGGTATTTGCTTTATATGATAAATGGGGCTACGACTGGCATTCGCCGTTTGAATACGATAGTTTGAACCTCTTGTATGCTTTTATCGTATTAAACTGCATTTCTATATTATTATTCAAGTTTGTAGAAGAGCGATTAAACCATTATATACGAAAATCAAACTTTCTGATAAATAAGCCGACAACTTAAAATCATATACTGTATTTTTAAATACTTTCTTAAAAATAAAAAATATTGACAGTGAAGACAGGTAAATTTCTAATTATCGTTTGCGGGCTGATAGCTGTAATAGCTTGCCAGAAAGCTGTTGCGGGTAATTTAAAAACACGTACGGAAGGGGAGGTAAGCACCGAGGTTAAGATCCATGATAGCGATGGCATTTTCAGCGGAACAGCATCCTTTACCTTTTCGGTAAAAAACACATTGGACAATGAGCAGTCAGGTTCGGTTTCATATATTCTGACTACTGAAAAAGGTGAGAAAGTTGGCTCAAAAAAGATAAACGTTAAGATCGGTAAAAACAGTTCTGAAAGTTATGATTTTAGTATTCCTGATCTGGCGACCGGTTTTTATAAAATCAATTTCATGATCAATGTAAGTGAGTATGACGATACAACACGCCGTGCTTTCGGGATCAGGGCCAAAGATATACAGTCTGCCTATGCGAGACCTGCTGATTTTGATGAGTTCTGGCAAAAAACTAAAGATGAACTGGCAAAAGTAAAGCCTGAATTTAAAGTTACCCCGCTGCCCAAAATGAATACCGAGAATCGCGATGTATATGAGATACAAATGCGTTCGCTGGATAATTACCTGATCAAGGGTTTCATGACGGTGCCCAGGACAAAAAATAAAAACAGGAAGTTCGCTGTACTGCTGGGTTTGCCGGGCTACCAGGTCGACCTATCACCCATTGTTGGTTCGGACGAAGACCTGGTGATCATCACCATAAACACACGCGGCCAGGGTACCAGCCGTGGCGAGATAAATACCCGCAGAGACGAATTTATTTCTTACCGCATTGAGAACAAAGAGAAATATGTAATGCGCGGCGTCATCATGGATTGCGTGCGTTGTGTTGACTTTATTTATACCCAGCCAAATTTACGGCATGATAATATCCTGGCAACCGGTGGTAGTATGGGTGGTTATCTGGCTATAGCTGTTGCCGGCGTGGATAAGCGCATCAATCTATGCTCGGCGCAAAACCCGATCTTATGCGATATACGCGGAATGGTAGGCGAGGTGGACTGGCCGATAGGTAGCATAAAAAAATATGTGGCTACTCAGCCCGGGCTTACAATGGAAAAAGTATTAAGTAACCTGGATTATTTTGACGGTAAAAACTTTGCTTCAAACGTTACCTGCCCGGCTATTATGGGTATCGGTCTGCTTGATCCGTTTGCACCGCCAAATAACGAGTTTGCAACGTTCAATGTGATGCAGGGCCGAAAACGTATCATGGTATTTAAAGACCTGGGACATGAGATCAGCTCAAAATATAAAGAACTGGAAGGAAGATGGATGCGTGACGCCTTTGCATTATTTTAAAATATGATAATGAAATTTACAAGAACACAAGTAAGGGCATTACTTATAGCAATTGTGATCCTGGTCGCATCGCGCAGCAGCAGCTTTGCTGGCGGGTTCCCGGTACGGCCCCATAGTCTTTTAATATCTCCATCGTTCAGTTATTTTTATGCTAACAAAGGGTGGGATTCAACAAGGCATTTAGCACCATTTCCTAACGGTGGGCATTTCTCTTCATATACGCTTCAACTCTATGCCGAGTATGGTCTTAGCAGGCGGTTTACATTGGTAGCGCAACTGCCCTATGTAAGTAATACTTATGAGCAAACTGGCTACAAAAGTTCCGCGTCAGGGCTAACTGACCTGGAAGTGGGCCTCAGGTATTATATTGCCAATATCGACTACCGGTTCTACTTTATGGTACAGGGTACAGCTATTACCCCACTATATACAAACCAAAGTTTGGGTTACGGTCAAAGCGGAGCAGAGTTAAAACTCATGTTTTCGGGAAGTATGAAAATGTTTGGTACTAATGCCTATTTTTCACTGGAGAACGGGTTCAGGCAGTATTTTGGCAGCACGGGTCCATTCCAGGACAGGTATAACGGGACTTTCGGATTAAACCTGGATAAAAAATTCAAAAACCAGGTATCTGTTTCTTTAGGTGGGTTTTATTCAACCAGTACCAACAAACAGTTTTCGCCTATACAATATACAAACAAAGATTTTTCATTCAACCAGGTTTCATTGAGCTATGGCCATTCATTTAGCCGGGAATTCTCTATATTTTTAACAGGCGGTAAGTTTATTAACGGACGCAATACAGGTGATGGAATGAGCGGATCTGTAGCGTTAGTTCTGAGACCATTTTAGAAATATTTTCTTTTATGTGGATTTTAGTTAAAAAGAAATGACCAGAGTACTTATCATATTATTCCTTTTACCGTTTTACTGTTTTGCACAAACAGCGGACAAATATGTTCAGAGCGGTAATGAAAAAGCAAACCACAAAGACTACAAAGGTGCCATCGGCGATTTTACCAAAGCCATTCAGTTGAATGATAAGTTTTCCAAAGCTTATTTTTATCGTGCCAACGCCGAAGGGAATATTGATGACCACAAAGCTGCCATAACCGATTACACCAAAACAATAGAGCTTGACCCAGCCAATGTAAGTGCATGGTTTTATCGGGCAAATTCGGCAAATGCTATAAAGGAATATAAAAATGCCATTGCCGATTTCGATAAGGCCATTTCTATGGATGGGCGCAATGCCGATATGTATCATTACCGTGCCAATGCCAAATCAAACCTTGGCGATTATGCTGGTGCTTTGGACGACTTTGATAAAGCGGTACAGATGAAGCCGAATGACCCGGAATTATACGAGTACCGGGGTGTTACCAAAAGTAACCTGCACAAGGATAAAGAGGCTATAGCCGATTATGATATCGCCGTAAAGCTCGATCCAAAAAATTCCGACCTGATCTATTACCGCGCCAACTCAAAAGGGAATATTGGCGATTATAAAGGTGCCGTAACAGATTATACGGCAGCGCTTAGCCTTAATCCCCAAAATGCACATGCTCTTTTTTACCGCGGTAATGCCGAGGGCAACCTGGGCGATTATAAAGCTGCCATTGCAGACTATAAAAGAACTGTAGAGCTTGACCCGAAAATGCCAAACGTTTATAAATACCTGGCTAGTGCTTTAGGTAATGATGATGATGAGCAGGCCGCTCTTGATTATTTCGGCAGCCGGATAAAGAAAGACCCGGATAACTCGGAGTTATACTTGTATAACGGCCTGGTTAAAAGCAATATGAATAACAAAAGAGGCGCTATTGTTGATTTTGACAAGTCGATTGAACTTAATCCTAAAAGCTCAGATGCCTTTCAAAGCCGTGCGGAGGCAAGATATGGTTTAAAAGAATACACCGGCGCTCAGGAAGACGCAGATGTTGCAGTAAAGCTCGACCCTAAAAACAGCTATGCTTATATTATTCGTGCCCGCACTAAAGTGGTATCACAGGATACAGCCGCGGCTATTGCTGATCTGAATACAGCTGTTGATGTCGGCCCAAAGAATGACTATGCTTATGCAGTGCGCGGGGACATTAAATATATTATGAAGAATTACCCGGCCGCTATGCAGGATTATAATAAAATGATCGAATTAGGTGCCGGGAATGCGGAAAACTACTTGAGGCGTATCAAAGGCCGCATTAAATTGGGCGACAGGCAGGGGGCTTTGGCCGATACCAAAACGATGATCGACCTGAACTCGAGATATCAACACTTGTATGTCCAGTTAGGAAAGATATTGATCGAAGCCAAATTCTATAAGGAAGCACTTGGGCTATACGATAAGTTGATCAAAACCCATCCCAAAAATGCTGATTTTTACATAGAACGCGGCGTTGCCAAACAAAACCTGGGAAATATTAATGAAGCCATAGCGGACTATGACATAGCTATGCGCCTGGATACAGCTTCCGGGGCTGCGTACTATAACCAGGGTAATGCCAAACTGGCCATGAATGATTATGACGGTGCGTTAAAGGATATTGATAAGGCGATTAAAATTAAAGAGGATGATGGTGAGGCTTATTTTGTGCGGGGAAATGTTAGGATGGCTTTAAAAAACTACCAGGGCGCCGTGGATGATTATAACAGTGCTTTATATCTCGATATCACCAATACCAAGGCGTTTGCATATCGAGGCCTTGCCGAAAGCTTTTTGAATGATGCTGAACGGGTAAACGCAGATTTTAATGAAGCCTTTCGAATCGATCCCAAAAACGAGGATTTTTATGATCTCCGCGGCCAGGCTAAATTTAACCTGAAAGATGCCGCCGGTGCAATAAAAGATTTCAATGCGGCTATTGCGTTAGATCCACAGGATCCATCGCCTTACCTGAACCGTGGCTTAGCAAAAGTGGGCAACGACAATACAGGTGCGTGCGCCGATATGAACAAAGCGCTCCAACTGGGTTCAAAAGGAGCAGCAGCAGCGTTGAAGAAATATTGCCACTAAGGTTTTGACCCGGTGCCGAACAGGTGCTCGACAACCTCTTCCCGGTAATTAAAAACCTCTTTAAGTTTCTTTTCGACCAGCAGGCTATTGGCTATCCTCCCGATAAAGCCGCAGGGGATAGCGTAATTTACGATGTCAGTCATTAATACTCCGCCTTCCATCTGCTTAAAATGGTGTTGATGGTGCCAAAGAGCGTAAGGCCCAAATCGTTGCTCATCCACAAAATATTCCTTTTCCTTTACGTGGGTAATCTCTGTCATCCAATTCATTTTGATACCCAATAAAGGTGTAATTTTGTAAGTAATGATCATCCCCGGGTATATTTTTTCGCCCTCTTTACAATCAGACGTTACCACAAAACCCATATCAGGCGGGGTGATCTTTTGCAGATTTAAAGGCGACGAGAAAAAGTCCCAGGCTTTATCAAGCGTAGTGGGTATAAACGTTTCGAACTTAAGGGTGTAGCTTTTCACAATAGAACTAACGACTTTTTCCGTGCTAAGGTTTTTTTATGATTTCTGCACCGGAACTTCCATCCGCATTTCGATCATGAGTTTGTTGAACCCCACTTTTTCATAAGCAGCTATGGCAGGTAAATTACCATGGTAAACATCAAGCCTGAATTCGCTTATTCCTTTTTCAATCGCCCACTGCTGCAATGCATCTATCACCTTTTTATTTACGCCTTTCCCGCGATATTCCGGCTTCACATACATGAAACCGAGATACGCATGCTTGGGGTGCCTTAAGTATATCTTTGAATCTTCAATACGTCCATAACCACTGCCAATGATCTCTGAGCCAGATTCTGCAACTACTACCTCAATATGTGGTGCTTGTATCATCGCCGCTATGTCGTAATAATTGATATGACCATCCTTTAGGGTTGGATCAAATGGCCGTTCTGATTGAATTACGCCTTGTTCAAAGCCCAATAATATATCCAGATCGGCAATTGTGGCTGTTCTCGTGGTAATAATTTCCATTTATTTTGAAACTACTTTGTGTTTCTCCGCGAAAATCTCAGTGACCTCTGTGGTTGATTTTACCACAGAGATCACTGAGAGTGCCACAAAGTTCACAAAGGTTATCACTTAGTCTTTTTCTGTAGCGATGGGCAAATCCCTTCTTGACCATTCGCTCCACGAGCCAACATATAATTTTGGTCCCGCGATACCGGCATAATCCATCGCTAATATAGTATGGCAGGCCGTAACACCGGAGCCACAATGAACAATTACTTCACCGGGTTCAACAGAGCCTAAAAGTTTTTTATAACTGCTTTTTAGCTCTTCAGGCGATTTGTATTTGCCTTTTTCATCCAGGTTGAGGGTATAAGGTGAATTAACCGCTCCGGGAATATGCCCGGCGATCAGGTCGATCGGCTCAGTCTGACCGAGGTAACGCGGCGTTTCGCGCACGTCGATCACCATTTTTTTATTGTCTTTTGCGGCTTCGCCGGTTTCTTGAATATCCACTGTCCCGCTATATTTTGCAGGTACAGGATAAGGCTGAACAGGTTGTGCAGCATGAGTTTCTGTACTGAGCGCGATGCCGGCATCAATAGCTGCTTTCAGTCCGCCGTTCAACACCTGTACATTTTTATGTCCGATGGCTCTTAACATCCACCAAAGCCTGGCACCGCCAAAGGCAGCAGCTTTATCATCATAAACAATTATGTGGCTTTCGGGGGTTATTCCCCATTTGCCTAAAAGTTTGGCAAAGTCTTCAAGCGGGGGCAAAGGGTGACGGCCGCCATAGGCAGCATCTTCTGGCAGAAGGGCAAGGTCCTTATCCAGGTCGGCATATTGTGCGCCTTCCAGGTGGCCTGCAAGGTAACGCTGATAAGCATCGGCCCCGGGACGGGCATCTATAATTATAGGGTGGTCGGTTGCCGACCGCAGTTCATCGATCTCAATTAGTGGCGACATGGTAAATGTTTTATATCCCCAAAGATATAAACCGATCGCCAAATAAAAATCTTTTACAAGCTTAGTTACTGCACAATTTTATTGGCGCAATAAGAACTGGCAAAAGCCTCAGGTTTAGCTTTAAATACAAAACCCATACTCAGAATGTAGCCCATAGCCTCATGCAGTGCCTGGTTCGATTTGAACATCGGGTTGGTATTGATGTCTGCATGCACTTCCAGGTCAACATCATACAAGTCGAGCAGATCGCACAATTTGTAGGCAATGTCGATGGATTTTTGCACTTCGTTCAGCATACGCTCTTTGATGCTCATCTTTTGGCTGGTACGCTCCTGGTGGATGAACATAAAGCCTCCGCGTTTCTCGCGCAGGAATACGATCACGGTAGCAAAATCGGTGATAGTGCCTTTCACCTGGGAGTCGGTGCCAATGCAAACTTTAAGTTTGTTGCCGATCAGCGTCTCTCGTTCGATTGCTTTTTCGACTTCTTCGAGGATTGGCGATTGGATGATCTCGCCGCTAAATTTTCTCCAGGCCATATAAATTATTTTAAGTTAATTTAATTTGACCTGTTTTTCAGGTCTATAAAAATAAGCGATAAGCTTTCATATAAACATTAAGCGGGTATGATTTATTTGTTAACACTTGAGTCATTTTCAACATGTTATTTCTCAAATATAGCATTTTTGAGTAAAACAATGTTATAGCCGGTAAATCAGTGAGCGGTAAATGGATATTAGCTGGGGATTCGGTAAGGCATGCTGAATGCCGCTCCAATAGGTTTCGTACCTACGGCACGAAAAATCTTTTTTCATTTTCAAATTCTACCAACATTTGATCACTAGGGGATCGGTTTTGTTGGTAGAATTTAGGGAGCTCCATCGGAGCCAAATGTTGGTAGCAAAAATGTTCTCCCGGGATTTTTGCCCTGTAAGGGCAATACCTAACCCGCATATGAACCATTTTGGAAATTTAAATATATACTAATAGATTTTATATATCACATAATACCTTCACTGGATATTTCTTGTATTGAAATATCTTAATATGATTGTCTAAGTCACTAAATATTCTTTCAAATCCTTCAAGATTTTCTTCATACCCAAACGAGCCCGTTTGTTTAAGTCCCTCAATAATTTTTAAAGTTCCTACTTTTTCAAATCTGTCTTTAAAGTTTATAAAATCCTGGTGATCCACAGCGATCTTAACAACCCCAAAGAAGAAATTACAATTCCCACCTTCAAATTCAAAATGCCAAATTCTTTCAATTCCTGGCTGTTTTTCTTTTGTTATTTGCTGGTCATAACCACTCCCAACCCTTCTTCCCAATATCCCTTCTCCTTTTATTTCTTCAATCGTAGGCTTTTTATTTGAATTATAAGTTGTAGGAACTAAAATGTAGTTACATTGACCTCGGTATTGGTCAATTTCTATGCAGATTACTGCCCTGTAATTACCATCTTTTAGTTTAAATGTTAGCAAGTCGTCTGCTTGAAAATAGAGATTAGTAATTTTCCTATACTTTTTCCTTGCTCTGATCTTATTATTTGTTTGGCTTATTTTGTTCCAAAATTTATCAAGTACTTTTTGCCTTGCTTCTCCATCTTTTTCATTTTCCTCAGACCATATCTTAACACAAGCACCTTTGTTAATTACACTTTTTACAATTTCTAACTTATTTTGTGTCATTTGTCCAATTTCCCATAGTGCTAATGCACAAGAGGTAACATAAATTTCATTATCGAAGTCATCAAAATAATTTGGTTGAATTAACGGAAACTCTTTTTCAATAGTTTTAAAGTCAGCTTGGCTGTCATATAGGTCCATTATACCCCAATAGGTGTCGTGTGCGGTATCTCCATCAATTATTTTTACTCCATCTGTTGCCATTGCATTTAATCTTTTCTCAAGAATCTATCCCACCAATTTCTTATACCGCAACCTATGCGGCGTAACATCGCCCAAACGCTTCTTGCGGTTTTCTTCGTAATCTGAGTAGTTGCCTTCAAAAAAGTATACCTGTGAGTTGCCTTCAAAAGCCAGGATATGCGTACAGATACGATCCAGGAACCAGCGGTCGTGGCTGATGATCACGGCGCAGCCGCCAAAGTTTTCTAATGCTTCTTCCAGTGAGCGCAGCGTATTTACGTCAATATCGTTGGTCGGCTCATCCAGCAGCAATACGTTTGATCCTTTTTTAAGTGTGATGGATAAATGCACCCGGTTACGCTCACCACCTGATAATACGCCAACCTTCTTTTGCTGATCGGCTCCATTAAAGTTGAATTTGGATACATAAGCCCTTGAGTTGAGCGGTTTGTTGCCAACCATAATGTTATCCAATCCGCCGGTGATATTTTCCCAAACCGATTTATTCGGGTCAAGATCATCATGCAACTGGTCCACATAGCCTAAGGCAACGGTTTCGCCCACGCGGAAAGTACCTGCATCAGGTTTTTCCTGCCCGGTGATCAGGCGGAACAAGGTGGTTTTACCCGCACCGTTTGGTCCGATAATACCTACAATCCCGGCAGGAGGTAATGAAAAATTAAGGTTTTCGAATAATATCCGGTCGCCGTAAGCCTTTGTAACGCCATTGGCTTCTATCACCACATTGCCCAAACGTGGTCCCGGTGGAATGAAGAGTTCCAGCTTATCTTCGCGTTCCTTAGTTTCTTCAGAAGCCAGTTTCTCATAGTTAGATAAACGGGCCTTGCCTTTTGCCTGGCGTGCTTTTGGCGCCATGCGCACCCATTCCAGCTCACGCTCCAATGTTTTCTGGCGCTTGCTTTCGGTTTTTTCCTCTTGTGCCAGGCGTTTTGCCTTCTGGTCAAGCCAGGATGAATAATTGCCTTTCCACGGAATACCTTCACCACGGTCGAGCTCCAGTATCCATCCGGCAACGTTATCCAGGAAGTAACGGTCGTGCGTTACAGCTATAACCGTACCTTTATATTGTTTTAAATGCTGCTCCAGCCAGTCAATTGATTCGGCATCCAGGTGGTTGGTTGGCTCATCCAACAATAATACATCGGGCTCCTGTAACAAAAGGCGGCACATGGCCACGCGGCGGCGTTCACCCCCGGATAACACAGATATTTTGGTATCCGGGTCAGGGCAGCGCAATGCATCCATTGCCCTTTCCAGTTTACTATCCAGTTCCCAGGCATTTACTGCATCAATTTTATCCTGAAGCTCGCCCTGGCGCGCCATCAGTTTATCCATCGCATCGGGGTCGTTGTAAACTTCTTCAAGACCGAATTTCTCGTTTATTTCTTCGTATTCCTTTAAAATGGCAGTGATCTCGGATACGCCCTCTTCAACTACTTCCTTTACGGTTTTATTTGGATCGAGTACCGGTTCCTGCGCTAAATAGCCTACGGTATATCCCGGAGCAAATACTACTTCGCCCTGGAACGATTTATCCAGCCCTGCAATGATCTTCAAAAGCGATGATTTACCAGATCCGTTGAGACCGATCACGCCGATCTTTGCCCCATAGAAAAAGGACAAATAAATATTCTTTAAAACCTGTTTTTGCGGAGGATAGATCTTGCTCACTCCGGCCATTGAAAAAATTATCTTTTCGTCTGCCATATTTTTAATTAGTGAATGATTGAATTGATGAATTATTGATCAGTGAAATATTAAAAATAAAGGCCAATTCTGGCATTTATTCATTTACTAATGCAATAATTTCTTTGGGGTCACAAATATGCTTAAATTTGATAGAAAAGCAATCGTTTTGCTGTGGAATGATGATTAAGTCTCTAACCAAGTGGTTTTAACTTAATCAGCTTAATCTAACTTAATCAACTTGTAACATAGGCCTGCCAAATACCGTCTATGTATTAAGTAATAAAGCTACGGATTTTGAGTTTTTAGTTGATAGAATTTACACAGGTACGTAGTTAAATCAACAGTCTTGTGGAAATCTTGATAACTATGTAAATTAATTGACAAAATAAAAATCATTTTTGAATAGGACACGTATAAAGGATTACCGGGTTTAAAGTGAGTAACGGGCATAGTGTCGTAATGTCATACTCCGGGTGACGAAATTTCTTGTTTTAGCTGTTCTTTATATATAGTGAAGATTGTAAAATGTTAAACTTTTTGAGCGTTTCATTGTCAATAGGTTATAGCATAAGATTATTGTAAATAATCCCTGTTACAACAGTTTTTTGTCAACAAATACTTGGAATAAAAGTTTTCTTTGATAGATTGCGTATCATAATAGTGTCTGTTTTTGCAGAGAGATGATAGTTGGCAGAATTGTTGCCATTGAGTATGGAATAAAGCAGGCGTCTTAATATTTGAGGAAACTATTTGTTAAATTAGGACGTACATAATTTTTGGAAAGGTATTATATGGAAGCTAAATTTTCGCCGAGAGTTAAAGATGTTATTCAATATAGCAGGGAGGAGGCACTACGCCTTGGCCATGATTATATTGGTACCGAACATCTCTTACTTGGGCTCATTCGCGACGGTGATGGTATTGCAATTAAATTGCTGAAAGGATTGAACGTGGATACCGCCAAATTACGCCGTGCCGTTGAAGATGCCGTTAAAGGCACTATCGGAACCAATGTTCACATTGGAAGTATCCCGCTTACTAAACAAGCGGAAAAAGTATTAAAGATCACTTACCTGGAAGCTAAAATATTTAAGAGTGACGTAATTGGTACGGAGCATTTGCTGCTGTCCATTTTACGCGACGAGGATAATATAGCATCGCAGATATTGCTGCAGTTTAATGTTAACTACGAGATATTCAAGGGCGAAGTTGAATCGCACAAAAATGATGTGACCGACGAAATGCCGGGCTCACCGACTGGTGGCGAGGACGACTTTAAAGAAGACGATTCTTTCAGTCAGCCTAAGAAAGTATCTGATATTAAATCAAAAACCCCGGTATTGGATAATTTCGGTCGTGATTTGACTAAAGCCGCCGAAGATGGCCGCCTTGATCCGATCGTAGGCCGTGAAAAAGAAATTGAAAGGGTTTCACAGATCCTGTCACGCCGTAAAAAGAACAATCCGATACTGATCGGCGAACCTGGTGTAGGTAAATCAGCTATCGCTGAAGGTCTTGCACTGCGTATTGTTCAGCGCAAAGTATCACGTGTATTGTTCAATAAACGCGTAGTTACGCTTGATTTGGCTTCATTGGTTGCCGGTACTAAATACCGCGGCCAGTTTGAGGAGCGCATGAAAGCGGTAATGAACGAACTGGAAAAATCACCTGATGTAATTTTATTTATCGACGAGATACATACTATTGTTGGTGCCGGTGGCGCCTCAGGCTCATTGGATGCATCAAATATGTTCAAACCGGCTTTAGCAAGGGGCGAAATACAATGCATCGGCGCAACCACGCTGGACGAATACCGCCAGTATATTGAAAAAGATGGCGCTTTAGACCGTCGTTTCCAGAAGGTAATGGTTGAGCCAGCTACTCCAGATGAAACTATCGAGATATTGACCCGCATTAAGGACAAATACGAAGAGCACCATGGCGTAACTTATACTCCCGAAGCAATTAATGCTTGCGTTAGCTTAACGGCAAGATATATTACTGACAGGTTTTTACCGGATAAAGCTATCGATGCGCTGGACGAATCAGGTTCACGTGTGCATTTGACCAATATCCATGTTCCGCAGAATATCCTGGATGTAGAAGCTAAGATCGAGCAGATCAAGATCGAAAAGAATAAGGTTGTTCGCAGCCAGAAGTATGAAGAAGCAGCTAAACTGCGCGATACTGAAAAACATTTACTGGAAGAGCTTGAGCAGGCTAAAGCAGTTTGGGAAGCTGAAACAAAATCAAAACGTTACACGGTAACCGAAGATAATGTAGCTGAAGTAGTAGCTATGATGACCGGTATCCCGGTTCAGCGTGTGGGACAGGCCGACAGCCAGAAGCTGTTGAATATGCAGGAAACCATTGCTACCAAGATCATTGGCCAGGAAGAAGCTATCAAAAAATTGACCCGTGCTATACAACGTACACGTGCCGGATTGAAAGACCCTAAAAAGCCTATCGGTTCATTTATATTCCTGGGCCCTACAGGTGTGGGTAAAACCGAGCTGGCAAAAGAACTTGCACGTTTTATGTTTGATACCGAGGATGCGTTGATACAGATAGATATGAGCGAGTATATGGAAAAATTCGCTGTATCAAGATTAGTAGGGGCGCCTCCGGGCTATGTAGGATACGAAGAAGGCGGTCAACTTACTGAAAAAGTACGCCGTAAACCTTATGCAGTGATCCTGCTGGACGAGATCGAAAAAGCTCACCCTGATGTGTTCAATATCCTGTTACAGGTACTGGACGAAGGTCAGTTGACCGACTCATTGGGCCGTAAGGTAGATTTCAGGAATACAATCATTATCATGACCTCGAACATTGGCGCACGCCAGCTGAAAGATTTTGGACAAGGTGTTGGTTTCAGCACTTCAGCCAAAAACAACCAGGCTGATGCACACTCAAGAGGGGTAATAGAAAATGCGTTGAAACGTGCTTTCGCTCCTGAGTTCCTGAACCGTATTGATGACGTGATCGTGTTTAACTCATTAGGTAAAGAGGAAATATTCAAAATTATCGATATCGAGCTGGCATTCTTATTTGGCCGGGTAAATAGCCTGGGCTACAAGATCACACTTACCGATAATGCCAAAGAGTTTATCGCCGAGAAAGGCTTCGACTCTCAATTTGGTGCGCGTCCGCTTAAACGCGCTATCCAGAAATACCTGGAAGACCCTATCGCCGAAGAAATACTAAAAGGCGAACTGGTTGAAGGTGACGTTATGGAAGTAGATTACGATAAGGAAACAGATCAGGTAAAAGTGTTAGACAAAAGCAAAAAAGGCGAAAATAAAAAGCCGAAAGAAAAAGAAGAAGAACAGGAATAAACTGTTTTACTTATAAATAATAAAAACCCCGTTGGTTCATACTGACGGGGTTTTTTGTTTGTACAGCCTTCGCATATTGGTTAAACTGTTAAATATCAATTAAATGTATAAAACTTTTTATCAACAACTTATGTTAAATAAATATTAAATAATTATTTTAGTATATGGATAGTGACGAATTATATGATTATACGCAAGAGGTTAAAACAGCCTTTGTAATCACATTACTGATAGCAATATATTGCTTTTCGGTAATTATCAAATCCCTTGCGGTACACCTTGAGTGGAAAGTGATTTGTTCCTCTGTGGGCTTTGTTATAGTGAGTATTATTGAGATGGGTCTTTTCATCCACTTACTTGATCTGAGAGAGGAATCAAAAAAAACCGTCAAGGATTCGGAATAAGAACTTCACTATAATTTATGTCAATTTCTTTGTCATTAAGCTTCCGGCGCTTCCAGTACTTGTCTTTTAAAACTGAAAATATTTGTGGTGCGCAGATATTCCACTTGCTTTACCGGTTTCTTGTAGGTGTATAACCACCACAAGTTATACCTCAGGCAGAAATTATAGAAAAATATAGGTAATACTATACCTGATGACCACACCAGCATAATAAGAACCGGAGTGTAGGTGATATGCAAAAAGTTTTGGCAGAATATTCTTGCCAGTGTCATCACGATCACCTGCATACAATAAATGAAAAGCGAATGATAGCCTACAATACGTATCCAGGTAAACACCTTATACTTTTGCAGCAGGAAGGAAAAATTGATAGATATGGCACAGCCAATCAATGCCTGGAACAAATAAAAGAAAGGCTGTGTATGCTCCACCAGGTCATTCCCATACGGACTTGGCTGTACGTTTATTTTGGTTGCGAAATATTGGGCGGTTAAAAATACGGCCAGCAGCGGGAAAAATATCTTCCATGATGAAAATCGCTTTATATTCTTCTCGTCCAGCATCACCTTTGAAATCAGATCCCCTAAAGCAAAGAAGAAATAATATTCGAGTACATCAGTCAAAAAACCTGTATTAATGTTATTTATGTGAATATAGGCCGATGCGCAAAAGAAAACAAATCCCAGTAATACATGCGCAAATGGTTTCAGTTTAAAAATGGATTTGATAAATGCATAGACTACACCGATGCAGAATAATGCATTAAAGTACCAGAAATGGCCTGTCTGGCGCGGATCGATTAATAGATTGAAATAGGAAGTAGGCCCAACATTATCATTATGTGTGAAATTTGTGAATCTCGCCGCTATGAGTTGCATCGAAATTTCTATGAATCCCCACACCAATAGTGGAAACAATATATTGTTGGTGCGATCGCTTACATAACCGTTAAGTCCTTTTTTGTTTAAACTCCTGCCTATGAGCAATCCGGAAACAATAAAAAATAGCGGCATCCTGAATCCGTAAAGAAAAGTACCCATGTAATTAAAAAACGGATATGCACTTAAATCAGCATGCCCCCCGAGTGCATCAAGACAATGACCGTAGCCTACCAGCATAATGCTGATGCCTTTGTCGTAGTCTATCCACAGCCATCTTTTTTCTTTTAGTATAAATTTGGAATTAAAAGGATCCATTGTTTTCTAAGGTTTGATCAATCTACAGGTTACTAATACGGCTTCCAGCAGGGGTATGGTTGCCTTTTTTAAGTTTTAATAAATTTTATTACCGTGGGAGTCAAACGGTATGCAACCAAAGCAATCTTTATGCCGCCTGTATCTTATAGTTAAATATAAGATGTTTCAACAACAATATGTGGATTGTAATCCACATATTACATTAGCAAGTTCCCCAAACGTTGCGAAAAGTCTATGGTAGATGTATCGTTTTTGCTGAAAAAAGAGTAATAATAGTACAGCAAATGCGTTTAAAACCCAGAAGCTTAAAATAATTTGATTAGCTTCTTAAACCTTTTTTGTTTATTTTGTTCTAATCTATAGAAAACACAACTTAATATGAAAAAACTATTATCTATCGTATGCTGCGCAGTAGTATTATTGTCAGTATCTTCATGTACTAAACAGTATATTACCCCAAACCCAAATAAAACTATCGTTATTGACATCACTTCAGCTGATTGGTCATTATACACAGATCCCGGAGGTGTTAAGTCTTATCAGGCTCCTCTGGATGTTCCTGAAATAGATGGTGCTTCCGCCTCGTACGATGGTGTGATCGTGTCTATTTCTTACGATGGGGGAAATACTTATGAGCAATTGCCTGAGGTGTATGGTAATCTTTCCTACAGCTATACTTACAATGCCGGAAACATTACGCTTTATGCGCAAACCCCTGATGGCGTTACTGCAGTGCAACCGACTGATCCGATTAAGGTGAAGATTGTAGTAGTGTACTCTAATTAACCTTAACGGAAGAAGAAATAAAAAGGGTGTGCTGAATTTCAGCACACCCTTTTTTGTTTAAGGCTATATTTTATTTCTCCATTTGCTCTACCACCTCTTGGGTTACACCGGTAGATGAGAAACCGCCATCATGGAAAAGGTTCTGCATGGTAACCATTTTGGTCAGGTCAGAGAACAGGGTGATGCAATAATCAGCGCACTGGTCAGCACTGGCATTACCCAGCGGACTCATTTTTTCGGCATAATTGATAAATCCCTCAAAGCCTTTTACGCCTGATCCTGCAGTAGTGCGGGTTGGTGATTGAGATACCGTATTGATACGCACCTTCTTTTTAGTGCCATAATAATAACCGAAGTTACGGGCTATGCTTTCCAATACTGCTTTATTATCGGCCATATCGTTATAATCAGGGAATACACGCTGTGCAGCGATATAGCTTAGCGCCAAAACAGAGCCCCACTCATTAATGGCATCGTGCTTTAAAGCAATTTGTAACATGCGGTGCAGGCTCAATGCCGAAATATCAAACCCTTTGTGGGTAAACTCGTAATTATTTTCGTAGTAGGGGATGTTCTTGCGCACATTCACACTCATACCAATAGAGTGCAGCACAAAATCAACACCGCCGCCAAAATGTTCTATGGTTTTGGTGAACAGGTTTTCAAGGTCATCATTGCTGGTTACATCAGCACCAATAACAGGTGCATTGCATTCGGCAGCCAGGTTATTCAATTCGCCCATACGCAATGCCAGCGGTGAATTTGAAAGGACGATCTGCGCACCTTCCTGTACAGCGCGTTGTGCCACTTTCCATGCAATGGATTGCTCATTCAGCGCTCCAAATATGATACCCTTTTTGCCTTTTAGTAAGTTATAAGCCATAATGTTGGTTGGTTTTATGGGGGGTAAAGTTATAATTATATTTACGAATTACGATTTACGAATTTAGATTGACTGATGTGTCTTAGAGGATATTCCATTGATGTATTAACAAATCGTAATTCGTAAATCTAAAATCTTAAATTTCCTAAAAGCTCCCTTGCATTTTGCAAAGCACTTTCACCAGGTTTGTCACCACTCAGCATTTTGGCTATTTCTACAATACGTTCCTGCTCATCCAATTGCCTGATGCGGGTATAGGTAGTAGCACTTTCATCATCTTTATACACGAAGTAATGATTTTGCCCTTTGCTGGCTATTTGCGGCAGGTGGGTTATGGTGATTACCTGCAGGTTTTCGGATAAACGCTCCATGATCTGTCCAACTTTATTTGCTACTTCGCCGGATACGCCTGTATCGATCTCATCAAAAATAATGGTAGGCAAAGCGGTATATTTTGCAATAAGCGATTTGATAGAAAGCATCAGTCTTGAAAGCTCGCCACCCGAAGCTACTTTGCTCATCTCGGAAAGGGCGTGCCCCTTATTGGCTGAGAAAAGGAAACGCACCTGGTCTGTGCCGTTGGTTCCTAATTGTGGGAGTGAAATTAGCTCAATCTTTAATGTCGAATTTGCCATACCCATTTCGGCTAAAGCAGTAATCACTTGCTTTTCAATAACAGGGATAGCTTTCGCACGGTTAGCCGATAATTGCGCAGCCAGTTTTTCCAATTCCTGTTTTTCAACCACAATCTGCTTCTGTAGTTTCTCTATTTCTTCGTCGCCAAAAAGTGCTTGTTGTATTTTTTCAGATAGTTCTTCCTGTAATTGTAGTAATTCAGCATTAGTGCTTACACGGTGCTTTTTTTGAAGGTTATAGATCAGGCTCAGGCGTTCGTTTACTTCAACTGCGCGGGCTTCATCGGTGTGGGTGCGTTGCTCCAGGTTCTCAATTTCTGATGCAATATCCTTTAGCTCGATCAAAGAACTTTTTAACCTTTCATGCAGCTCCGCAATCAATGGATTGAAATTCTCAAGTGAGGATAAATGATGCCCCGCCTCGCGCAATTGTAATAAGGCTGATGTTTCGCCATCCTGCATCAGGTAATACGCGCCTAGCAGATTTCGTTTTATTTCCTCGGCGTTATTAAGGGTGTAAAGCTCCTGTTCCAGTTTTTCCTGTTCGTCTTCTGCCAATCCGGCTTTCTCCAGTTCATCAAACTGGAACTGGTAATAGACCAAATCTGACTTGGCCTTGTCGCTTTCACTGATCAGTTGCTGTAGCTTCGCAGTTGATTTTTTATAGGCGCGATATTTAGATTCGTAATCGTTAAGCAGATCCCTATGCCCTGCAACAGCATCAACCACCAGCAATTGAAACTCCGGGTCGTTTATTTCAAGTGTGGCATGCTGCGAGTGTATATCGATCAGTTTTTCGCCCAATTGCTTAAGCGTGGTCAGATTAACCGGGGTGTCGTTAACAAATGCACGCGATTTGCCATCGGCTGATATTTCGCGCCTCAGGATGGTTTCAGCTTCATAATCCACTTCGTTCTCCTCAAAAAAACTTTTTAAATGGAACCCGGAAATACTGAATATCCCCTCTATCACACATTTTTTCTGCTGATTAAAGAAATAGCGGCTTTCGGCACGCTGACCGAGTATAAGGGATAATGCACCCAATATGATCGACTTACCTGCACCGGTTTCACCGGTCAGGATATTTAGTCCGCTGCCAAAGCTAATCTCCAGGTTATCTATTAATGCGTAGTTGTTTATAACGAGCTTTTGAAGCATAAAAAAAGTATCCTTTTTGAGGATACTAAATTACGGTTTTAGTTGATTGGGTGGAGTAGTTAAATGGTTGATTAAGTTAAGTGGTTGATTGTGTTGAAAAGATTCAATCAATCAATTACCCGGATGATTTTGGCAGGAATACCACCAACAACGGTATTGGCAGGAACATCTTTATTAACTACAGCGCCGGCTGCTATAACTGCATTTTCGCCGATAATTACTCCAGGTAGTATGATTGCCCCTGCGCCAATCCATGCGTTCCTTTTTATCAGTATTGATTTAAGATCGAGTGACTTTCTTGTCGAAGGATCCAAAGGATGATTTTCAGTAATTAAGCTAACCTTCGGACCTATCTGCACATCATCTTCAATAGTTATTCCTCCTAAATCCAGGAAGGAGCAGTCATGATTGATAAATACATTTTTACCAATCTTTATATGTTGCCCAAAATTTGTGTAAAAGGGCACAAATATCGTGGTGCTTTTATCAATCTGACTTCCGATAATTTCACTCAATCGCTCTCGTATTTGGTCGATATCAGTCGAAGTATTAAGTGCAGCAGATAGTTTTATTGTTCGGGAAACAACCTCCCAGGTCCGGAACATTTGTGGGTCGTCATTTCGGATTACTCCTCCGGCAAGCATTCTTTCAAAAATATCAATATTATCCTGGCTCATATCTAAAACGTGGTACCGACGATTCACCATATTACCAAAGGGTTCAATCCAGCAGATCATCAACCCAAATATAAATATATTCGAACGATGAATTTGGTTGCTGTCTGAACTCACAAAAAAATAGCGACGGGTTTCAAACCCATCGCTATAAAATCTTAAAGCCTGATCTCTAATTAACTAATCTCTGATCAGTCAATCACTGCTTATCGCTTGTATCCGGCTTTTCGGGGGCTTCCGGTTTTTCAGGCGCATCTGGTTTATTTATTTCCGGTTTTTCTATTTCGGGTTTTTCAGGAGCTTCTGGTTTATCAGGCTTATCCATGTTCATGTTGAAATTCATATTATCGTTCCAGTCCATTTTGAAGTTCATGGCGTCTCTTTTCATTCGCTCCATACTTTTTCTGAATTCAGGCGATTTCATATAAGCCCGCATTTTTGCCTCCGCCCGGCGTAACTTCTCTTTAACCCTTTTCATTTCAGGGTTATTTTGATAGGCACGCATTTGTTCACCCAGTTTTCTCATGTCTTCCTTCACTTTTTCCATGTTTGGGTTATGGTAGGCTTTTCTCATGCTATCGCCCATTAGCTGCATTTCCTGCTGTGCTTTACGCATTTCAGGCGAATCATAGTGGCTCTTCATTTGTTCGCCCAATTTCTTGATCTCGGCTTCGCGTTCTTTTTCCGCAGGGGATACATGTGATTTTAATTCCTCCTGGTACTTTTTATAGTTGTCGCTTTGATAAAAATCGTCCTCCTTTGAATAGTTGCGATCATGAGGGATGCCATATTTCTTTTCTAATTCTTCATTTAGTTTTTTAAACTCGGGAGTGCTATAATATTTACCTATTTCACCACCCAGTTCCCCCATGCGTCCGCTTAGTTTGCCTGTTTCGCCGCTATCGCCCCAGTTTTTACTAAAGTTGGCCGACAATTCCTGCATCTTTTCCTGCATCTCCTTTAACTCAGGCTTATTGTAAAAATCGCCCATCTCTTTTCCTTTTTCGCCCATCTCTTCGGTAAGCTTTTTAAATTCAGGGCTTTCATAATACTTGCCAATTTCATCACCGTACTTACCTACTTCTTTCGAGAGTTTTTCAAGCTCAGCATCGTTATAGCCGTAGTTATCGTAATCTTCGGAATGTTTGGCTTTTACCGCCGACTTTTTTGTCGCGGCTGTTTTGTGATGGTACTTAGTGGTTTTCTTTTTTGCAGTATCAGCAAACAATTCGCTAATGATGGCTGGTTTTATTTTATTAAATGATATTTTGCCGTTAGCGATGGTTGGATTTAACCATGCAAGGCCCGTAACGCTTGCAGTGAGCAAGGCTATGGCGAGTAATATGTGGCGTGCATTGCCAATTGGTTTCTTCGTTTTCATGATGCGTTCAATTCTGTTTAATAAATGGTACTTTTTGCCCGTAGCTGCCAGTGCTAGCTGCCATTCCTGCTGACGGGTCTGTTCTAACTTCAATAGTGCATGCGCATACACCAAAGGTTTTTTAGAGGCCTCTATTACAATATCATCGCAGCTATTTTCCCTTTCCTGGTTGATAACGCGATTGATCAATTGTGCAAATGGATTGAAAAACAACATTACCGACATAGCCTGCTGTACCAGGTTGATGAGGTAGTCGTTGCGTTTGATGTGTGCCAACTCGTGCAGGATGATGATCTCGATCTCCTCGGCCAACAGATAGGTGGATAAAGTAAATGGTAATAAAATAACGGGTTTAAAATAGCCCATCATACAAGGGGCGTCGACCAGCCTGCTCAGGCCGAAGCGCACCTTATCGGTAATGTTGAGCATGGATACAAAATGATCAACTTTGAGTTGCATCTGTACATCGATGCTCATGGTTTGCCTGATGTGGTTGATCTTTTTGCGCGACCAGACCAACTGCCCGGTGTTAAACAGCAGCCCGATCATATACACTATAGTAATATAAGGCATTAGCCATTCTATGGCATAGTTATATCTTGAGCTAAAAGAAGTATCATGATTTATATGTAGCGGCATGCCGAATACTGCCGGGAATACCCCTTTATTATGCGTATTGATAACAACCCAGGTATGATTGTTGATTTCGGTCGACAATGTATAAATAAACCATACCGTGATCCATACCAGCCCGGTCATGGCTACATTATGTTTAGTAGCTGACGATAATTGTGGGAAAAGCAATATGATAAGGCGCAGCCCCAGGTAAACAAATAATCCCTGCCACAACGAGTGGATAACTGCCACACCAACAACCTGGCTGATATTATAAAGTATGGTTTCCATGACTTTTATTTTTTGTTGTCGAATTGATCTAAATATTTCTTAATCGCATCAATCTCGTCTTTCGAGGCTTTATGATGACCAAGTGCCTGTATCACGAGGTCGGAGGTTGAGCCTTCAAATACGGTCGATAGTATTTTGTCGAGCGCACTGCTCTGTGCTTTTTCCTGTGTATATGCTGCCTTATAGATATGCGTCTTAGAAGTAGTGTCGCGTACCACCAGGCCCTTCTCATCCATTATCTGCATCAGCTTTAAAGTGGTGGTATAACCGGCGCCCTTGGTTTTTGCTAATTCCTCGTGCACATCCCTTACGGTTGCCTGTCCCATTTTCCACAGTACCTGTAGTATCTCTAACTCGCTTTCTGTTGGTTTGATTTCCATGTTCTTAATCTATATACGAATAACTTCGTACAAATATCTACGACAAATTTCGTAAATGCAAATATTTTTTAAACTTTTTTTATTTTATCATTTACGATGTGATAAAAAGACGCACGGAAAGTGGTTTCGTTACAAAGAATTTTTAATGCAACATTTTGTTCGGATAGCCATCTTTTAGGTACTAATTAAGAGATTATGAAAAAATACTTACTAGTCCTTTGCCTTACTTGCCAGGCTATTACATTATTGGGAAAAACGAAATACATCACTTCTGTTCATGATTCCTTCGTTTATCACCAGGTCGGTAAATTCTCTTTAAAAGCTTATGTGTTTCAACCGGTGGCTGATGGCAAACGCCACCCGGCTATTCTATTGTTTCATGGAGGTGCATGGCGATTGGGCAACGCTTCCTGGACTTTTGGCAGGGCAAAAGAGTTTGCTGCTGACGGAATGGTTGCCATTTGTATTGAATATCGTTTGGCGAACAACGGGCTATCACCCATAGAAGGTGTTGAAGATGCCTGTGCAGCTTTTGCATGGGCCAGGGCCCATGCCGATAAGTTTGGCATCGATACCAAAAGAGTTGCTGGCTATGGCATTTCGGCAGGCGGACATTTAGTCGCGGCCGCTGCGTTATTGCCTGTTGTAAATGGTAAAAAAGTAAGTGACGACTCGCGACCGAACGCGCTGATGTTGTACTCAGCAGCGCTCAACATTGCTCATGATCCCTATTTTGATGCTTTAATGAAAGATAAAGGTGATCCGGCAGCTTACTCGCCATCGGAATTTATCAATAAAAAATTACCGCCAACTTTGATTATCGAAGGGGAAAAAGACAGTATTGTATTTGCAAAGGATGCCCAAGCGTTCCATGATGCAGCAATAAAAGTCGGGGCAAAATGCGAACTTCACATTTATCCGGGAGTCGGTCACCTGTTAACCCGTAACCTGAAAATTCAATACAAAGATTTTGATCCGGACCCTGCAGATCAGGCCGATGCACACCAAAGAGAGGATGATTTTCTATACACTTTAGGTTATACAAAAAATAAATAGTCAGGATTTAGCATTTAGAACTTAGGATTTTACCTAGTTGCTCGTCTTTATCGTCAGGTATTTATTACCGTTTGCGGGATCTGCTGCCGAGAGTATGGTGACCGCATCATTTTTTTCTTTCGAATCACCTTTGCTGAATATGGAGACCAATTCAGCATTTTTGGCTGTGAAAAACAAAAGAGGTAACATAGAGCCAAGCCGTGTCCTGTCTACCTGCGACAAGGAAGGGAGTACATCGGCAATAGCCTTACGACCCTTTACCGCATTATCAGCCATCAGGTCAAGGCCATTGCGGTGATAATCATAAATGAACTCACGCATGTCTATGTAGGCTTTGTTATTCATATTTTCGGCAAGCCAGTATCGGTTTATATTACCGTCAAACGCTTTCCACCCTTTGCTGGAGCCTGCCTGTGCATTAATTACTACTGTTTGTGCTGCAGCAAAATAAGGAGATCCTCCCAGTCTTGAGAAAGTATCATAATCCATGCCCACAATGATATAGGCATAAAAAGCCATTACCGAGGTCAGGTTGCTTTGGTAGTTTTGGTCAGTATAGTCAATAGTCTGGCCTTCGGTATAGGTAAAATCAAAATCCTTATCGCTGATGTTTAATATCGGTGTGCTGTAGCTTGTATTATAAACCGGGCGGGTTGATTGGATCTGCAGTTCTCCGTTGAAATTACTGTTTCCGTCCCAGCTGATTATATTCAGCACAAAATTGCACTCGATCCTTTCCTGTGGCAATATATTATCCGGCGACCATTTATGTCCGTTCAGGAAGTCCTTCATGGCAGTTTCAAGCGATTGGAAGATGTGCGTATTTGTTGTTTGTATTTTACCGCTCATCACTTTTACCCTGGCATTCAGGTCCTGTGCACGGGCCGCACAAGCGATAGTTAACAGTAAAATATATACGATCAGCTTTTTCATCCTTTTATCAATTCGGCTACCTTATTACAAATATCCTTTGCCACCTCGTCCTTATCTTTCAATTCAAACGTTGTTTTTTGCAGTTGGTTGTCAATAATGGTTATTTTGTTGGTATCGGTTTTAAAACCAGCGCCTTTGTCGTTAAGCGAATTTAGCACAATAAAATCAAGATTTTTCCTCTTCAGCTTATCAATTGCATTTTCCTCTTCATTATTTGTTTCCAGGGCAAAACCCACCAATATTTGTCCCTGCTGTTTTTGTTCGCCCAATGTTTTTAAAATATCGGTTGTTTTTTTTAGTTCGATATTCAGGCCTGCATCTTGTTTTTTGATCTTTTGGGAAGATACATTGGTAGGGGTAAAATCTGATACTGCTGCACACATGATGCAAGCCTTCGAGTTTTTATAATAAAGCAGGCACGTCTCCAGCATATCCGCTGCTGATGTTACATCCACACGCTTTATACTTTTTTGCTCACTAACCTGCAAGGTAGGCCCCGCAACCAATGTTACTTCAGCGCCCATTGCAGCCAGCTGATCAGCAATGGCAAAACCCATTTTGCCGGATGAATGGTTACCGATAAAGCGCACCGGGTCTATAGCCTCATAGGTAGGCCCGGCGGTAACCAATATCTTTTGATTAACTAAAGGAAGTTTTTTTTTTATTTCAGAGGTCAGAAAACTGATGATCTCCTCAGGTTCAGCCATGCGTCCTTCACCATATAATCCACTGGCCAATTCGCCATTGCCCGGGGGGATCATAATATTGCTATAGCTTTGCAACTGCTGTATGTTTTGTTGTGTAGCCGGGTGCTTCCACATATCCAGGTCCATGGCCGGGGCAAAATATACCGGGCATTTGGCCGATAGGTACACTGCGGTAAGTAAATTATCGCTTTGCCCGTTTGCCATTTTTGAGAGCGTATTGGCGCTTGCCGGCGCTATCAAAAACAAATCAGCCCATAGACCTAATTCCACGTGGTTGTTCCATTCGCCGGTTTCGGGTTTAGAATATTCAACTAAAACAGGTTTTTTAGATAGGGTGGAGAGCGTTAAGGGAGTGATAAAACTGGTTGCGTCCGGAGTCATTACTACCTGTACATTGGCTCCTGCCTTAACCAGCAAGCGCGCAAGCAAAGCCGATTTATAAGCCGCTATGCTGCCGCAAATTCCTAAAACAATGTTTTTATCCTGAAGCATCGATCAAAAATACAATATTAGCAATTTAATACGGGCCGGAGTTTTTTATTGTTTGCAGCTACATGCCCCATAAAGAAAATACCAGCATTGATTCTTATCAGATCAATGCTGGTATTTTAATATTTAACGTAGAACCGAATCCCTGAGGGTTTCAGGCAATACTATTACTCCCTGTTCGGGTTGCGGTAATAGATCTTATCTTCCAAAAATTCCTGAACCGCTACCAATGATGGTTTAGGCATTTTTTCGTAGTGTTTAGATATTTCTATCTGCTCACGGTTTTCAAATATCTCTTCCAGGTTATCATTTGATGAAGCAAATTCAGAAAGCTTTTGATGCAATTCTTCCTTTACGTTGTTTGATATCTGGTTGGCTCTTTTTGCCATAATTACGATCGATTCGTAAATATTATCTGTCTTTATGTCCAGATCACGCAAATCACGTGTTACAGTGCTGCTTGCTACAGCCGGTTTATTTACAGGATTGTTCATATCAATTTTTAATTTGGTATTTTCTTGTTAACATCAACTTTTTCTGACGGAGGTTGGACGGTTGTAGTATCCTTTTTGGCAAACCTGCGTGCATATTTCATATCATTGGCTTCTTGTTCCAGTTCTCTTTTAGCAGTTACTATACCGGCTTCGCTATCCTTTTTAAAGCCTTGTGCGTCGTGCAGGTATTTGCTTGTGGGATATTTTTCGGCAAATTGCTGCTCGTAGGATATCACCTGGCTAAAACGGTCAACCTGCACATAAGGCCTGCTATGATCAGCATATAGATATTGCGCCTTTATGGTCAGGAAGTCTATTTCTTCAGCATACTTGGTATCCGGGTAATCACGCAGGGTATTTCCGAATGCCATTACCGCAGCATTATAATCACCTATAGTTAAATATAGCTTAGAGTTTTCGTATGATTTCTTTTCCAGCTTATCGCGCAGATTCTGTATCAGCTTTCCTGCTTCAGCAACACGCTCGCTTTTTGGATACAGGTTGATGAACAACTGCAATGTCTCAATAGCCTTGGTTGTATTTTCCTGGTCAAGCGAATAGATTGGCGAATCCAGGTAATAACAATAAGCCTCCATAAAGCGGCACTCCTCGGCCCTTAAACTCTGAGGATAGGTATCGGAAAATGTTTTAAAATGATATCGTGCCGAAGTATAATCCTTCAGGTTATAGTTAGCATAAGCGTAATAATAGTACAGGTCTTCGGCCTGTGCCTGCCCGCGATAGCGTTGTACAAGCGTTTCGAAAAGTTCAAGGGCCTTGCTGTATTTCTTTTTATTATACAATGCTAACGCTGCCTGGTATTTTTTTGCGTTATCATTACTGGCCTTTAGTTTTTCAAATTTGCTTTTACAACTTCCGGCCACCAAAATAATAACAAGTAAAATGCCGGATAATATAGGGCGTTGTTTTTTAAACATTTTGCAAAGATAGGGTAATATTATAAATCAGTCAATTATTTATTTATCAGCGAATATAGATGGCTTAAATTACTTGCAGATATGGCGCACCTTATATTTAACATCTTTTAACTCTTTATTGATTAATAACGGTAATTCATAATCGATAGTCTATCGTTCCTTTAAAGCAATTTGCATGCATGTTAATTACCGTATTTATATCGCTATTGACGAAATTATTCGCTATATTTATATATGTTGATTTAGTGCAATGAGGTGACATATAAGGAGTATAGATTTGCTTTAGAAGCAGATAGAATTATAGCCGGCCGACCGGTTAAAACCCTTAAAAGAAGGATAAAGCTATTTTTTGCGCCTGAGTATATGGAGACTTTCATGTTTCTTTTGAGGAAGTTTGAATACCTGTATGACAAAAAAGGGTTTTTTCAAAGACTATCCTTATGTATAACAAGGTATAGGTTCCATAAAGTCAGTTTAAAATTAGGATTCTCTATATACCCAAATGTTTTTGGCCCGGGGCTTTATATCCCTCACTATGGAACAATTGTTGTAAATGGACATGCAAGAGTGGGCGCCAACTGCGTATTACATACATCCACCTGCATAGGTGGAGATGAGCTTAAAAAGATTGGTGATAATGCGTACATATCTTCTGGGGCGACTATTTTGGGAGCCATTACAATAGCTGATAATACAACTATAGGAGCGAATTCATTAGTTAATAAATCATTTTCAGATAGTAACGTTTTAATCGGAGGAGTTCCTGCCAGGATAATCAAAGAGAGAAAAGCATGGTTTGAATGTGATGAGGATAAAAGATTCGCTTCTGCTGTGAAGCAAATTAAAGAATTACACAAAACCATGTTTGCTGCTATCGTTATTACTCAAATACCAGATTTGTCATTTATAGATTTCTGATTCGTATATAGCCACCCCTATGACTGCGTCCTATTATTTATAAGGATATTCCTGCTTATCGGGTTCATGGTTTAGATCTTTAAAATTTTTCAGGCTGATTTGCAAAGTGTTAACTGTACACTCTCGCTTTTTCTTTGGCAAGTATTTGCCCAGGTCAAAAATCTGCTTACCTTTGCAGCCCGCAAACGAGGAAAGCGGGTTGTTCTCTGAGGTTGAAAAAGACGCAAAAATTAAAATAAAAAATAATTCTTGCAGATAAGAAAAAGGTTCTTACCTTTGCAGTCCCAAAACGAACGGGGCTCTTCAACAGAGCAAAACACCAGGAGCGATTTCTGGTAAACAAACAAGAAAATTGATCGTTTAAAAGCGATAAATTATAAATCCGAACCGCGAGGCAAGGAGACAAAGTTCTTTAAAAGGCGAAATAATAATTATGAGATGCAGCGGATTGATGAGGTCTCCGGACCGAATCGATTACAATTCTTTTTATAATGCGAGATAGAATAGGCGTAATACTGTATAAAGATACAAACGTGGGAAAGCAGCAATGCCGGAACACAATACAGATTATAAAATGATTCTATTGAGTAAATAGGGTCAGTAATCAAACAAAACATTATACAATGGAGAGTTTGATCCTGGCTCAGGATGAACGCTAGCGGCAGGCCTAATACATGCAAGTCGGACGGGATTGAGGAGCTTGCTCTTCATGAGAGTGGCGCACGGGTGCGT
>Ga0307517_10000516_pt1 | contig 66131 bp, 70 predicted proteins | sample 23_EM_MG_FD_194515 | JGI IMG/M metagenome (GOLD analysis project Ga0307517, IMG submission 194515) | Populus trichocarpa ectomycorrhiza microbial communities from riparian zone in the Pacific Northwest, United States - 23_EM | ecosystem: Host-associated > Plants > Roots > Unclassified | place...
ACCGGTATCACACTTAGGCATTACAATCCCGATCATAGCATCGTATGGCGGTACATAAATTACGGTAGTTCCAGGAGTCAGCATACCGGTACGTACCATACCCCCCCCCCCCCACTTCCCGTCGGGAAGGGTAGAGGAGGAAAAAAGCAAATTAAAAGTGCAACCAAGGCCAATCGAAAAGGCCGGTTCCGGGATTTCACGATTCAACTTAACCCGACAGGTACGGGGATTTTTTGTTTGTGGTGGGTGGAGAGTCACCGGGATATGGTCGCGAGCGGGCGGGATGAGAAGATAAGGTGCAGGCTTTCGGAACGGAAGGGGGAGGGGGGGTGCGATTCGCTTCCTGTCTGATCATGATTCGGGGTTCGTCTTGTTTGTTCGGGTTATCGTGCTATGGTAATGCAGTTAGACGAGTGATCGTGGTCGCACGCACACACACCCACACGCACGCGAGAAGGGGATGATGATACGAGACTGAGCTTATTTTACCTTGGCAAGTGCAAATTTTTTGTTTTTTTAGAGGGGTTTTTTTTTTTGTTTTAGACTGTCTAGGAACTAACGGACAGGCGGGATCAATTGGATTGCTATTTTTTATTTCTATGATTTGATCATGTTGTCTCCACTGGAGGGATGGCATGGTGGGCTCACGAGTACCGGTATTCTTCTACGATGATATCCCCTCCTCTACAGTACTCTACTGTACTGTACGAGTACAGTGCAGTACCGGTACAACGCTTGGGGTAACTTACAGGGGAACTTTCAGGTGGCTTGCAGGGTTTCTGTTTGGTTGGAAGTTGCGGCTTTGCCAGACTTTTTCCTACTCTGGGGTACAGGATGATAGTGCCGCACAATACTAGTACAACACATCCATGGTGCCTGAATACGGTACGGGCACTTACTATCCTACCTGCCCTATGATGCCACCTGTTTCATTCTACATCTCGTCGCATTGCGTCTTATCTCACTCGTCTTGCTTGTTTACTGGGCTGCTGTGCTGCTGTGCTGCATTCGGGCACATACTGGCCATAGTAAGTGCTGTGGACACACCTTAGAGCCCCATACAACATCTCGGCTAGGAAGAGGGTGAGGGGGAAAAGAACATAAGATACTAATAAAATCACACCCTGATTTTTGATCCTCCGGTCCAGTGCAGCTCGCTTCTCTCGATTGCCCCTAGCCACCCTCTATTGGGACCGGTGCTCCTATGCATATATACAGACAGACAAACAAATAGAAAGGTAGAATTCTAAACTGCGGGGATGAAAAAAGTTATCCACAGGAGAAGAGGGGAGAGAGAGACAGGAGCGAGCGGGAGATACGAAATGGGTGGGGTGAAGTAGAGAATGTGTTTTTTTACAATAAGTCCATCATGCGATATCCTTCAATCGCACTCACTGCCCATCGTTTTTGTCGTCGCTCTTGACGTTGGAATCATCACCATTGTCACCCTCGCCATCACTCGCCTTATCCTCGCCACCAACATCACCATCCTTGCCACCGCCACCCTTCCGTTTCCTCTTCCTCGGCTTCTTCCTCTTCGAGAACCTTTTGCGCGTGCGAGCCTTTAGCTTTTCGGAGACAACCTTCATCCTCGCATCTAATATCTCCTCCCAAGTGCGGATCTTCTGTTTCCTAGACACAAGTGGTTTCTTCGGCGGTGGATGCGCCGGGTATCTCATTCTAAAGGCGTCGAAAGAGGGGTCCTCAAGCACCTTCTCAATGTCTTCATAATCGATGTCGGCGTAGCGCGGGTCCTCTAGTAGGTCCTGCATCGCCCAGGCGTAATCCAGCGCTCGCAGCAAGTCCTTCCCTTCGACCTCGCGCATGTAGACTCCTCGTCCCTTGATGTAATTTGGTGCTTTGTTTTGTCTACGGAACCAGACTCCTTTCCCCTTATTCGGCTTCTCCGCTAGGGTTTCCTTGTCCCAGCCGCGTTGCGCTGCGAGGGTTAGGACCGCCGCTGTCCACACTGGGTTCCCCCATTCCTCACAGAGCTTGTACATTTGGTGAAATGCACGGAAGTCCGCGCGCTCGCCTGTGCCGTCCTTTTGATATTGGGCGTCTTGCTTCATTATTTGCTGCCATGTGCGGGTTCCCTGGGGCCAGTTGGATTGCTCTGTGTAGAGTTTCAATATGGCGGTCCAGAGCCAGATTGACGGGTCCGGCGAGTCGGGGCACTCCCGCGCGAGGGCTCGGAGGTAGACCTGTACTTGTCCGCTGTTGCCAAACTTTGCAAAGCCGCAGATGACTGCTTCAAGGAGAGGTTTCGTGCGCCTTCTCTCTTCGCGCGTTTTTCCCGGGCGCATCTGCTGGCGCCAGTGGATATTCATGACTTTTAGGAAGCCGGGGTAGTCGCTGGATTTAACGCAGAGGTTGATTAAACGGATGATTGTGCCCTCGTTCGGGGTAACTTTAGGACCAAGACCGCCTTCTAAAAGTGTATGGAAGAGGAGATGGGAGAGGGAGTTCTGTCGCAGGCGGGTGAGACCTAACATGAGGATGTTGAAGGTTTCGACATCCGGTGCCGTCGGTGAGGTGAGCAGATTGTAGCATATTTTGGGGAGAAAAGCAATTGGTGGAGGTCGAGCAGACAAAAGTCTGATGAGGGATTCGTTCAACTCTGTCGGTGGCCCGGGCGTGATGTACTCCGGGAAAGGTGAGATATAAGGGATGTGCCTTTTGGGATTTGTTCCTCCCGTCAATTCGCCATCCGACCCTCCCTCCTCCGGACTAGGTCTTTCCGGCATCCGGTAATAGCGATGGGTGATATGTTGCAGAGTCTTCTTGAGCATCTCCAACCGATTAAACTCACTGTCGGAGTCTGTAGAAGGCTTCCTATCCTTTTTATCTGACCCCGTCTCTTCCCCTGTGTCTTGCCGATGCCATTTAACTATCTCCGCTCTCAGATCCCCGAGTAAGCGATCATGTTCTAATAGTCTCGTCGTCAGAGCCTTCGCCGTCCCTTCAATATGCTTCCGCAGTGCGTGGGGCATAATCGGATGTTGTCCTGCCCCGCCGTTGTTCGCGGCCTTTGTGTGGGGCACCGAATGTTTGAATTCCTTGCATTTGTTCCGTTCATTAGCACCAATTCCCCCCCCTCCCGCACCTCTTCCTGCTTCCTGACCACCCTCATCACCCTTCCTCTGCCCGCTAACAACCGCCGAGTAAAAACGTTTATAGAATTCTCCGAATCGACGATAAACCGTTACACTTCCTATTGTAGAGTGATAGCAACGGGTGGTTCGTGGTGCTTTGGACAGGAATGGTTGCATATCTCCACCACCGCCATCTCACGAATTGCGCGGTATTAGAGCTATAGAGGGAGGGAGGGGGGGCGGGCAATTGCTTGTTGAACGTTTGGTGGGGGGAATTTCCTTAAGGATCGTTCGACTTTTTTGGTTTTCATTGAAGTGTGGGATTTTTTTTGTATCGTGGTTAGTCAGCAGGGCTAAGATGGAGTCTTGGCGAAACTAGAGGGACCACCGCGGCTCGCTATGATGGGGCCACCGTCCTGAGTATCATTTCGTATGGCTGAAGGTTTATTGGGAGTTTGGCACTGGCTCCGGACTACGGGTCGGCGTTTTGGGGTCGTTCTGAGCCAGCGCGATTGAATGAAGTATCATGTGAACACGAGATTGGTGCTTCACCGAATTCCATACCAACACCAGCTGGAAACAATGGGTTGCCAAGGTTGACGGATAGAGGGAATGCCGGGACCTTTCATTATTGACATGTCGGGGCTGCCTGTATCGATTTATTTGCGGGTGCTTTGTATCATCCATCCGTGGTTCAGCGGGGTGATCGGAGGGGAGAAATATAGCATTAAGCATTGGCCTTGATGGCTTGTGCCCAAGGGGCTCAACCGCAGAGGGCAGATGCCGACAGTTACCAACTGATTGGAATTATGCATGCATTCCTTTGTGGTGGTTTACAAGACGGGAGTATGAAATGGCAGCACATTATAAATTCACATTGTTTCACTAAAATCCCAGCTCAACCCAGTTGGCCTAAGTGCGATTTCGAGTTCGTGCATCCCACCAAGGTGTGTAATTCTGCTACTCCTGGGGCCGGCATTAAAGATCGGGAGCTTGATTCATCCTCTGGGTGCACCTGATCTCGCATCATCCCTGCCGCAACACCCAACTACAGCCAAGCAAGTAGTTTGCGCGCATGTTACTGTTTCCCATGGATAGTGGAATTCGCTTCCCCTCACCGGTTGAAGTAAAGATTGTATATAAAGGGAAGATGGGTTGTGGATATTGCTTTGGAGGGAAAAAGGGTACCCGTAGAGGAATTCTAGCACTCAGTCTTTCAGAGAATGAATATGAGTGATACTGCGTGTACGGTGTGCTAGTACCATTATCAGTCTTGGCACGGCGGATCTGAGTCAAGAGCCTCAATCTGTCGCGTCTTCCCCCTCAACCCCCCTCAACAACGCGTTTTCCAAACCTCAAGGTCGCCAATGCTGTCCAACTTTCTCGTAATACAAGATTCAGAGGATGAAGGCTCTGACAACAATGACCATTACCGAGAGAAAGGCATGGTTTTTTCTCCTCCGGCGGCTTTGACAGAACCGAGTTCCCATCTCCAATCGCCATCTTTGCCGTCGGGGCTAGGTCGGATTAGCGGAGGTTTGTTGGCTCTCTTTTTTTTGTAATTTTATAACTGACGCTTGAATAGAAGCTCGTGAGAAGGCCATTAAAGAGGCTCAATCTCTGCTTCTAGCCCCTCCCCCGGATACTCTGGAGACTCCCGGGATGCAACCGGAACTTGTCAGATTTGCTCCAGCCGCTCGCAGCAAAACAGCAAACGGACGGTTAGAAGGTAGCGTAGGCAGGGAGCTGGATGTCTATGATTTTCTAGTCGACGACGGAGACGGCCGAGATTTTGGACCTCCAGAGGGCAAGAAGCGAAAGAGACCTGCGAAGAAGTCAAAGTCAGTTACAGGAAAGGATGAAGGGCTGTCGCATGAGAAACAGAAGGCAAAGCCTGGGAAGAGGCGGGAGGGTAGTGCCACGATTGGGCGATCAGAGCCCATTACGGATATGCTACGGGATGAATCCTCAGAGGATGATTGGACACCAGGTTCGAAAATTGAGAAACCAGCTGGTAAAAAATCCACTCGGAGTAATACTAACGAGAAGGAGCTCGCGCCGTTGTTACCAAAGCCGAAAAGAAGGCCGAAAGACGGGGCACTGGTTAGTAGTAATCGATTCGATAGTGATTTAAGCTTAGGAATAGACATCCCCCGTGTAATTGGGCAAAGCGGTGAAAGCTCGACAGTCCAGCCTGGCGGGAACGACGCCAGTTTTAACAATTTTATGGTTGACCTCACCAGCGAGGATTTGGTTCTTGCGACACAAAAAAGAGCCGAGTACGAAGCCCTATCTTCAGGTCTGACCGGGGGCTCTGATGCAACCCTTCTACCAGTGAACTTTATGGGTAGAGAATCAGACGCTGAAGATTATCCAGTGTTAAGTACAATCCCAGACCCTCCTTCTGACTGGCTAGGGCAAAGCCAACTGTCGGATCTCGAAAACAACGAGTCTCCGGCTGTGTTACCACATCAACTACCGTCGCAACCACCGCTGCAACCACCGTTGCTCCTAGAACGGCAACCGGTCCGGATGGCATCCTCGCCACTTGGCTCCCCCCCGATAGAAGAATCCAGCACAGGTCCACCTCCATCAGCAGCTCAAATCGAAACCTCAAAAGCGGGGCGAAAAAGCGATACCTCCAAGGTTGCTAAAAGCAACAGAGCTGCCAAGCGCAGTGTTACGGATGGGAGCATTGGTACTGAGGGTTTCGGAAGACTCGCCTCAGAATGGAGGGCTGCTAAGGGGAGGTCTAAAACGATACATAATGTCATTACTCTATCAGATGATGAGGACCATCTTGCTCAGCCGATCCCAGAGAAAAAGAAGAAGAAGGTCGCTCGTCAGAGGAAATCTGCGACTATGGGTGAAGGTGTGAAGAAGAGTGCAAAAGGCGGTGCTGCTGCAGTAAAGAAGGGGAAAGGAAAAGGAAAAGCTGTTGTGAATGATTCTGAAGACGATGGCGCTTTTTCTGACGAGGCAGCTGCTCAGGTAATTGCCTTTCTTTGCGTTCTTGGGAAAAGGATTTGGTTAAATAAGCCCTGTGTTGTTAGACTTAAAGCTTTAAAGCTAACATTGTTTACAGCATTCCATCTCTAGCCCTAGTGATGCTGCTGCCGACGGAATCGCTGCCCTCCATTCCGAGCTAGCTCCTAATGGAAGGCTACCAGGAGACCAAATCATGATCGCCGTTGCAATAGAGTCTCCATCCAAACCCGCCCAAAAGCGCAAATCAACTACAAGAAACGCAGAGGGGGTCACTCCGCCGGCCGATACCGTGGAACCTGATCACGACCTTGTCCATGAAAAGCCCCAACATGACTACGAGTCCGCTCCTTCATCCCCGAAACCTGTCGCTCCCGCAAAGCGAGCTACCTCCGGCGTCTCAGCTGGCGGGCGTAAAAAGAAAGCTAAACGAGAACTTGAAGATGAGGATAGAGATTGGGATGAGAAACCCAAAAAGACTGCCGAAAAAGCTGCGGTGAAAAGTAGAAATACTAAGGTAGGGAGAAAAGTGCCTGTGACCTGTGGTGGAGTTAACGCCGAGAAGGTTTTGGACGCAGCGGCAGTTATCGAGGACAAGACAGATATCGAAGCCCCCTCGCCAAAACCAGCTGTGAAAGGTCGTGCTGCCAAGGCCAAGGTTGCCGGGAAGTTGCCTGTAGAAGAGGTGGTTGAGCAGAATCTCGAGGAGGTTGAGGAAGCTCCTGCGCCTCTAAAAGCCACTCGAAGATCTAAGACCACTAAGGCTGCCGTCACGGCGGGCGCTTCTAATACAGAAGACAATGAGAGAATCCTAGATCCCACAGGAACCGGTACCGGCGCCAAATCCCCCGCGGCAGAAACTGAAGCTACTCCCGCGCCTCCGGAGTGCAGGTCCGCCACTCCGGTATCGTCTTCAAAAAAAACGCCTACCACCACTCCCGGTAGGGTTCCGTTTCGTGTGGGCCTAAGCCGCAAGAGTAAGATCCCATCGTTATTGAGAGGGTTCAGGAAGTAGACGGCTTGTCCTTTATCTCCTTTGTCTTTGCTTCGCCGGAGTAGGAATTTAGATGGCCGGGCCGGATTGATGGATGGGGGAGTTTATGTCGTTTGCGTTCTATTTTCTTTATTGCCGTTTCCTTCTTTCTGATTTTACATTACTTTATTCGGCTATGGTTATGTTGTAATGGTTACTGGCAGATAGAGTGGCTGGCCGGGAGGGGTGGATGAAAGCCGATAGTTTACGGTGATCACAGCCGTAGTGTTGACATTTTTTTGGTGGTTGTGACTAAATAGTTGTGACGTTATGCAAACTCGAGAAAAGTGAAATATACCAAGAGGGTGGAGTGACCATTACCCAGGATTATTAACGTGCCACCGTTCATCTGGGACATAGACAGTCACTCGCTGAATCTTGTGGTTCGAACGGTCGTCTAAATACAGTAGATACGATACGATACGATACGGGGATCACGCGTCTTTACTAAGAATGCATCCACCAGCCGATATCTTGCTGGAGCCCTCACCAAATATTCGGCCATGATGGATCCGGCTTGGCTCCTCCGGGGCAGCGTCCTACAGTAGCCAATCCTCCTCATATGCGACCAAAACCTCATCTTTAGGTCTTTTGCCTAACCGGCTTTTAACTTCTGCAGTTTGGCCATCTGGAATCCTCTTGTTATAGGGAAACTGCCTTTATCGGCACCTTCTGCGACATGAGTTCCTATGGGAAATGACATTGCGAGATACCTTTTTCCGGTATTGTACTCTGTCTCAAGCTGTAATTTGAGGCACCGCGTCAGTTCCTCACAATACGGTAACGTACGGTAACATTCCAGCATTACTGAAAAGAACTGGAGTTTTAGCGTTAGCACACAAATACTCCAAGACTCTTTCTATTCCACGGGGAAAGCATGGTACCAGCGAAGCGAATATTACTATGATACCCTTTGGGGATGTCATTGCTGCACGCCCAGAAGCGCCAATGCTCACTGACCCGCGTCTCTTAACGCTGCTTTGTGTTCCAGTATCGCAATTTCTACGCTAGTGCAGCTTCTAGGTTACAGTATGTGTGGTGGGTGCAGTACAGTACTACTACCCCCAAGTAATAGGTTAAAGTACAAGAATCGCGACCAAAACATAACCAGAACGAAAAGAAGCATCACAAACTAAACCGAGAGAAGCACAACTAACGCATAGTATCGTAGTATAATCTGGCGCCAAGTAAACCACCAACCATGCTACTAGAACACCCCCACTGCTACCACCCCACTCCTACTCCCGCGCCACCCCCACACCACCCCTCCAGAATAACTGCGACAGCTACCCCCATCCGGGGGATCACCTCGAGAGCGATCACAAAAATCGTAAACTTCTACCCACGCAAGCAACGAGGTCTTCGTGGTCGACGCATTGTTCGCTGGTATAGAGTGCCACAAGAGGCGGTATCTGGAGGAGCGCCTTTCCAGCTGCAACGTACGGGAAGCTCTGGGGATGGGGCGGGGGGAGTTCGAGAGAGGTGAGGTTTTGAAGGTTTGGGTGTACAAGTTACGGGCATATATCATAGCACCCGAACACTAGCTAGCAGTCCCACCGCAACATTTGGCGGGAATTGACCCAAGGGCATTACCAACCCTAGACCTACCCCCCGGCAAAAAAGTGGTTCGCCGAGCTTTTTTTTTTAATGCTCGACTGCTCCACTACCCCCCCGGATTCGAACTCATGATGGTCCCTGTTTCAAATTAGCCGACCAGTCTCCTAAGCCATTAGACCATAGGGACTGGCCGATAGTATTCTTTTTTCTTGATCTTTTAACTGCTTCTTTAGAAAATAGATAGTTTAGGCGCCTGATACTTTGTCTTTGAAAAAGGACATGGGTATCTAATCATAGTACTCTCTCATGATATCGGTAGAATGAGGAACGGGGGGGGGGGTTCCGGTGAATATTTATGCTATCTCCAAAACACTCGCTTTTTTTGTCAGAGGACAAATGTTCCCCGGATTCCATGGCTAGTCTCCCCGATGTAACTCTTCTTTGGTACAGGAAGGACAGGGGTGAAACTCTTGTATGATAAATTATCTATGCCTATCTGGCCGTCCATGTAAAATTCGGACTCAAGTGTTCGGATATGCCTGAACTTGTATGTGTAGGGAGCGCATGTAGTAGTGGTGGGGTGGAAGATGTAGTCATGCGGGGTCACTCGGAGGTGGAGAGTAAGGGGTGTTAGTTTCGTGGTTTGTTTTTGTTGTTAGCAGACGTTACCATACTAGTTGAGTTTACCGTAGATGGTAGGCGTAGGGTAGTGGTTGGAAAGCTGGGCTACGGGGACCGGTCTGGATTTTTATCTTTTAATAGTTATGGTGGGGGGGAGAGGTTTTGAATTGGTTTTGGGTTCTTTTGTCCCCCCCCCCCCCCTCCTTTCGAATAGAGTGCTCTGCATAGCGGTTTGGCTGTTGTTACAACGTTTCCATCGCATATGTGAAGGGAGCGCTCGACAGGGTGTGCAATTCGGTCCTATTAAATAAATTGGTGTTGGAGAGATAGTGATAGTGTGGGGCCTTTGGCCCTCTCGAAAGCGTTAGTATGAGGCAAGAGTGAGCAGGGATACGCTCCGCTGACTAGCTCGTTCTCACCCTATAAGTTAATTGACGGATACGGAGTCGATAAAATAGGGGCTTCGTCTCCTGGGGCTAACTTTGCTTTGTAGTCATCGGGTTTCTCCTTTCTTTCACCCGCAAACCCACTTTGTGGGCTATATCAAGCGTGGCATCTATTGTTCCTGGGCTGCCCTTAGGAAGGTTACCCCTAGGCTGGGTAGGTTAAGCAGAAAGAACTCTATGTCCTGGCTGAAGACTATCCACCGCCTGGGCTTATTTCCCTTACCATACTAGGAGATACTAGAAGTCAGGGAGTGAGAATCGAGGCTGTCGAGTGATGACCGGTGATGTTAAGCTGAGGTTGTAGTGCGTGTCGGCAGAGTCAGAGCTGTTCCCCATGGGAGAGAAGGAGAAAGAGAACTCCGTCTTTATTTTTAGCTGTGGGTAGCTGCCAAATTTGGGGCCACACTAGAGGGATGGAGTTTAGTGAAAGGGTGAGTGGAGTGGTGAGAGAGGGGCAAAACTTAGGATAGTAACTATATAGCCATTTGTGTTCGGGGCCGGAAATTCTGCTTCCACAAGGCCCGGAATGTACCCATCTCTCCATGCTGTGGGTTGGCCATCGCAATTACCGTCCAACTACCCATATCACCACCTAACCCGCGAACCTAACCCTTGCCTGGGCAGGAACTGGAACAAGAATGGGGGACGGGAAACCTGATACCGAAGGACTGCCTAGCCCACTTCTATCTCTAAAGCCTCCCCTTCCGATCTAAATTCTTCCTCAGTATGTCTTTGGTAGCGCAGCACTCTTGCCCTCCCAAATTGGTTAATATATATAACTCGAAACCTGGGAAAGCCTCTCCGCACTTCTGGCGCGCCTGCTATGCTTAGATGCTGAAGTGAGAAGTGGGGTCATAGAACTGTGTTCTATGGGTGCTTTGCCATCGCAGGGTAGGGTAAGGGTATCCCTAAAGGGAGGGAGCCGAGAAAGTAGATGTGGAGGCGAGGGCAATAATAATAATAATAATAATAATAATAATAATAATAATAATATCATACTTGTACGGTAACCGCTCTGCAAGACCACTAGCCCCAACCCCATCATCGCCTCCTTCAGGGGCCTAGCCAACCAGCATCCTCATAATATTATCATATCATATCCCACGATAGCTTCAACTGCCCTCCCTGGGCGAGAGTCGCAAATATCAAAGCCCTCCGGGACTACATAATAGACCTTGAACGCTGGCAACAGGGACAACCTATCGCTCACGCTCTATCCCTTCCATGCCAAGGGTCAAGCCAACCGAGATAATTTATTTCTTACATAAAACCTCACAGGCTAGATCGGCAGAAGGGATAGACCAATTATCCGAGGCTTCAAAGAAATACACCACAATATTATTGTGCAAGTAGCCTAGCACCGACTTTGCTCATTGTCTTTCCCGCCCACAATCGATTTTTATTATAACTCCTCTCTTACGCCTCTTCTCCTCACGGCCCGTACTTTGATCTTTATGCCCAGTTCCTAGGGGAACTCCCTAGCTTCCATTTTTGACGGTCCACGATAGTGCTGGTGTTTAAATATGTTGTCCCACCCCGGTCATCGGGAGCTTTCCACTAATCAACTTTGAAAATATGATCAGCAATGCCAACAAGTTAGCCATTTCCCAAGCCTTCTTTTTTTTTACTCTCCCTTCTTCTGTGTGCGATCTTGGCGACAAATTTCGTGCCCCCCCCACGTTTTACACCAAAAATGGCTGATTTCGGACTCTCATAGCTCATCCTAAAACTGTATAGATTTAATAAAACCAAGATAGAGTGCAGGCAATTGTTCAAACTTTCTAGGTAGGAATTATGAGAATTTTCCCATTCTCCTGTGAGAGTTGAGAGCTGAGGATTGTCATTGGATGGGGTTGCAATGTACAGTACCGTTTGTATGGGACTCTCATACAAAATCAGAGGTATCTTTTGCCCACCATCATTATTTCTAGTATTTCACCATAGGTATTAACTAACAGAGCTTGTCACATATAAATGATATATCTAGACGAGTCTAAAGACTCTGAGGAATTTTAACATTTTTTTGCAAAGCAACTGGCTGTGATTTTATGAGGGGAAAATAACCATTTTTGGTGTAAAATGGGGGGGGGGGGCCACGAATTTTGTCACCAATCTCGTACTATTCACGAGCGAAGATAGAGGACTCTACTATAAACCACTTCACGAACATACCTATATCCTATTGAAAGACCGAACGAGTACTCTACGGCGCAGCGACAACTACTATCATACAGTAGTAATTTGACATTCTGCATTACGAGCACTAGCCTGATTGTGTCTTCTTCAACATCCCTCATTCCATCCCTTCTAGCGACGTTATGAAATATTAGGTAGGCTATGGTCATGTCGCTTTGTATGTATGCAGCGCCCGCAAGTTGTCCTGACCTGGGCTCTGCAGGCCAGACTTTCGGGATGTGTCATCAGATTAGTAAATATTTTGTTTATGGTGTAGAGATCTTGAGATGCCTGCAAATATCTCTAGATATCTAAAGATGTCCGAAAATGTCTGAAGACTCGAAAGCCTACATATGTCTACGGTCCTGATAGGCCCGGCTAGATAGGCCCTGAAAGCCGGACTATGGTCTACAGTCTGGCCCGGCCACCCACCACAAAAGCCCAGGCCGGCCGCCCTGGGCCTCAAGTCTTGCAGGACTGGCCGCTTAAGAAACGCTGTATGTATGTTTCCCGGGCCGGCGAAAAACCTAGATGTGCCAGCTACTAGTAGTTAGGGGAGTATGAGTGATATCATGTGACTAACAAGCATCTCTTGAAAGTCGTTTTTCTGAGGTGGTCTCGTATCCCTTCCCCCCTGTTCTATTATACCGAATTAGCTGCATCAAAGCACTCTCATAGAGCGTAGTGGTCATAATTGGGTATACTATATTTGTCATATTCCCCCTCAGCCCTCTGACCCGGCCGTCCGGGTAGTGTAAATTTGCACAACAGGTCTGCTATTATCTATCAAAGCGAGTGAGTTATCGTGACTAAATAGTAAATCCTCGATAAGAGCCAATGATAGTAGTACTGTGCCGCACCGCAAAACTTTCAACCTCGCTTTTCGAAATTCAGTTGGGAACGGACTAAATGTGTGTATGCCTAGAGCAAGCTTTTCTTGATTGAGTCCTGGGTGATTGTAACAAATGTGTACTTCTGCGCTCTTCATCTAGGGAGAGGAGGGGGAAAGGAAGTAAGGAGGAGATATGCTATACAAAAAAAATTAATTGGATATAAAAGATAAGGAAGAAAAATATGAGGAAAACGGGAAAATGAGAAAAATGAGAATAGTACGGAATGAGGATCTGGAATTGGAGAATGTGAATACGAAAGTAAATTTAATGTACATTTTTGGGTAGGCCATAAAATGAACCGAAGCTATCCAATACAATAGAGGTAAAGCTCTGTATGTGGAAAACTAGGAAATTATAGTGACAATGTGTGAAAGACGCCCGGGAGGCGTAGGTGGGTGCGACGATGTATAATGCATGCATTCTAGTTGCGTGGGGCATCATTGGGCTAGCTACACTGGGGGTGTGTCTAGGATTGATTCTAAAACAAGTGTTCTATAAGCTGGAAAGGGAGGAAAGGCATCTGGAGAGAAAGAGGAGCGGACGGCAACAATAGCTTCAACATATCAACGGGGTTATCGCGGAGGAAGAGAGGCATCCCGTGTACGGAGGCGGCGAGAAAATCGATCTCTCCGGCCCTAGGCTGCGCTGCGGGCTGTAACTTTCCGGGAGTAGAGTAGGGCTATAATTCCTCATGTTGCCGACTAACGGCATGCTGGAGTGGTGTATAACCATCATTATCTGGTTTGTCGGGATTGACGTCGCCCCGTCCAAGTAGTATTTTCACCACTCCCTCCTGCCCATCAATACCAGCCCAACAAAGTGGTGTTCGGCCATTATTATCTGGTTTGTCGGGATTGACGTCGTCCCGCCCGAGTAGTATTTTCACCACTCCCTCGTGCTTGTTGATAGCAGCACAATAGAGTGGTGTATCGCCGTCATTATTTGGTATATCGGGATTGATGTCGCCCCGCCCAAGCAGTATTTTCACCACTCCCTCGTGCCCACAGCGAGCAGCCCACATGAGAGATGTATTACCCAGGCAATCTTTTTTGTTGACATCACAACCTTCCACCTTTACCAGGCCAGCTACAATCTCATCAATCCCGAAGATGGAAGCACAGTGCAGACCACTAAACAGGGAGGGTTTACTAAAATCAATAATTTGCCACGCTCCCAAGAGGATTTTAGTGGATATGTGGTTCTCGCAGTCATCAAATAGCTTTAGAGCAAGTGATTTCGCGCGATCCGAAAGGTCTCTTTTCGCATGGTCTCCCCAGTAGATTGAGGAATATTCGAGAAAGGGCACGTCTTGGAAATTAGGAGGGGGACTGGCCGAAAGAGCCTTGACCTACTGCGAATTCAGATATCCCAAGCAGGTCTCTGCTATTGTCGAGTGAGGTGTGCCAAAAAGTTCGGGATGAGCAAGGAGGTACTCCTGGAGGGTAGAGTGAATTAACCGGACTCTGGAAGCCTCCTTGTCTACGAAAACAAGTCCTTGACAACAAGCTAGCAATGTCCCTATTGAAGGAACATTGTCGGTGTTGAGATTCGGCGACCCTATTTCGACTGCTAGGGCGTGAGAGAGCTCATCAGGATTCAAGGGCCGCTCCGCGTGCGAGATCCACATCAGAGTAGCCATACCAAGCCTCGATCTCTCTCCTCCTTGTCCTTTTATCCGATCCAGTGTTGCGCCATAAGCATTCCCCAACCCCAGCCCATCGGTCATTGCCCTGAGCCTTTCTCGCCTGCGATGAATAGTGGTTTCTTGGAGGATCTCATCCATGCTTAGTGAGATGAGTAGGAATCTATATATTTATTAGTTAGCTGATAGTTCTAGTGTCGTTTCTTCTATCGTACATACATTTTCGAGATATTATCTGGGATTTTCTCTATGATCTCTGCTTCTAGACTATTATCCATTGCGTCCGGGAATGTGTCTTCGTCCAACCTGGCGCGAATATATCCGATGATATCATCTCTCCTCGGAGTGATAGGTACACTCTTTACTCTCCCAGGGAGACGCTTCGAAATTTCAGGATGAACATGTGGTCTTCCAGTTATGAATATTCGAGTGCCTGGACACTTTTGGAGGACATGGTTGAGCGAGTTAAGAACCTTGACTCGATATCCTGCCAGGCATTCATCTAGTGCGTCAACGCATATGAACGTGGGCTTTTTGGAAGAGGTGATCTGCAGCATCTTCACAATGTTGGCAAGCTGCGGTACTCGTCCCCCGATCACCTTTCCCTGGCCTTCATAGGCCCGGGCTATTTCCCATGGCATCTCCTCTAGTCCACCCACAACCTGTTTGAGTATGGCACCCAGCATGCTCGTGGGGGACTGCTCCTTTTGACTAGCGAAGTCGAAGTAAAAACACGCCACAGCGAGATTTCGTTCCCCGGCCTGATCGCACAAGCTGTCTACCACCAGTGAGCTAACATCGCGGCTTGTCAGCAATCGCCCTTTTCTTTCCATCCGCCGAGGTTCACTCTTTGTACCTAATATACGTCTTACCAGCCCCGGGATCTCCGTAGCAAAATAGAACTGCATTACCGGATTCGCCTCCCTCACTACCCGTGCACCAGGTTTTAAATTCCTGGGTCTGTAGGAGCCATTCCCCTACGTTTCCGACCCGACGCCCTTGAATGTCCTGGTGTCTTAGCCTGGGATCTAGTGGCGATAACCAGGTCAAGATATGAGACAGGCCATCGGCAATGGTGTAATTCAACACGTTAATGGCCGTGTTCACAGAGTTGGTGTTGTTACTAAAATATTGCGACATTTTAGGCTTTTTGCTGCTTAGGATATCGTGGATAATGGATGAGGGGGTTAATCGACTACAGGCACTAGAATTCTCGAGGACTGAAGCAAAGCGGGGTCTTCTGTGGAACCTCATGAACACCCTAGGACCATCCAATCAACCTCCCGCAAACTCCTTCCAGCAGCACTCTGCTTCTGCCTGCCGCGTCGGCAGTAGGAAATGCCCTAAGTTACCTTGTTCAGTAGCACTCCACGGCACAACGTAGGTCGCGCGCTGCGATGAACAAACACCCTAGAACTCTTGCGGTGAATTAGCTAGCTTGATAAACTACTAAATTTATGGTACTTTACCTGTAGCCCCAGAAATTCTGGCACTTGTACGGTAACTTACGATAGCCGCTGTGCAAGACTACTAACCCCAACCCCATCATCACCTCTTATGACAGGTCATATTCTGGGGCCTAGCCAACCAGCATCCTCATATCATATCCCACGATAGCTTCAATTGCCCTCCCTGGGCGAGAACCGGCAAAAATCAAAGCCCTCCAGGACTACATAATAGACCTTGAACGCTAGCTACAGGAACAACTTATCGCTCATGATCTGTCCCTTCCATGCCAAGGGTCAAGCCAACCGAGATAATCTATTTCTTACATAAACCCCCATAGGATAGATCGGCAGAGGGGATAGAGCAATTACTCGAGGCTTCGAAAGAAATACACTATAATATTATTATGCCGGCAGTCTACAAGTAGCATCCACTTTTCTCATCTACAATCGATTTCTACTATAACTCTTCTCCTTACGGTTCGTACTCTAGACATTACGCCCACCTCCTAGGGGAACTCCCTAGCTTCCACTTTTGATGGTCTAGGATAGTTAGTGCTGGTATTCAAATATGTTGTCTCACCCCGGCTATTGGGAGACTTTCCACCCGTCAACCTGAAAATATGATCAGCTATGCCAACAAGCTAGTCATTTCCCAAGCCTTCTTTTTTTTCTTCCTCTCCCTTCTCTTATGTACTATGCACATGCATGACGAGCGAAAATAGAGGTACTTTACGATAAAGCACTTCACGAATATATCTACATCCTATTGAGTGACCGAACGAGTACTCTAAGGTATAGTGGCAACTACTATAATACAGTAGAAATTTAACACCCCACTACGTGCACTAGCTTGATTGAGTCTTCTTCAATATCCCTCATTCCATCCCTTCTAGCGACGTTATGAAAGATTAGGTAGGCTATGGTCATGTCGTTTTGTATGTATGCAGCGTCCGCAAGCGGCCCTGACTTGGGCTTTGCAGGCCAGACTTTCGGAATATGCCATCAGATTAGTAAATATTTTGTTTATGGTAGCAGAGACTTTCAGATGCCTGGGAATATCTGATGACTCGAAAGCCTGCAGATATCTGCAGTTCGGCCAGGACCGGTCGGATAGGCCCTGAAAGCCGGACTATGGTCTGCAGTCCGGCCCGGCCACCCACCACAAAAACCGAGCCCTGCTACCCTGGACCCCAAGTCTAGCAGGACTAGCCGCTTGCAAACGCTGTATGTATGTTTCCCGGGCTGGCGAAAAATTCAGATGCGTCAGCTACTAGCAGTTAGAGAGATGTGAGTGATATCATGTGATTAACGGGGGTCGCCCCACTAGTTTTTCTAAGGTGGTCTTGTGTCCTTTTCCTCCTATTCTATCATATCGAATTGGCTGCCCCAAAGCACCCTCATAGTGTAGTGGTCATAATTGGGAATACTGTAATTTGGAGGGGTTTGTCACACCTCTGACTCGGTCGTCCGCGTAGTGTAAAATTGCCCAATAGGTATGCTATCATCTATTAAAGGGAGTGCGTTATCGTGACTAATTAGTCAATCCTCCATAAGAACTAATGGTAGTAGTACCACACCGCACCCCACCGCAAAACCTTTAACCTCGCTTTTCGAAATTCAGTTGGAAATGGACTAAATATGTGTGTGCCCAGGGAAAGCTTTTTCTTGACCGAGTCCTGGGCGATAGTAACAAATGTGCACTACTACGCCCTTCATCTAGGGATAGGAGGGGAAAGGGAAGCAAGGAGGAGGAGATATACTATACAGAAAAACAATTAATTCTATAGAAAAGGTGAGGAAAGAATAATGAGAAAAATGCGAAAAATGCGAAAAATGCAGAATTAGAATCTAAAATTAGAAAATATGAATACGAAAGTAAGTTTAATGTACATTTTTGAGTAGCCATAAAATGAACTGAAGCTATCCAATACAATAGGGGTAAAGCTCTGTATGTGGAAAACTGGGAAGTTACAGTGACAATATGTAAAAAACGCCTGGGAGGCGTAGGTGGATGCGGCGATGTGTAATACATGCATTCTAGTTGCGTGGGGTATTATTGGGCTAGCTACACTAGGGGTGTGTCTGGGCTTGATTCTAAGGCAAGTGTTCTATATGCTAGAAAGGGAGGAAAGGTATTTGGAGAGAAAGAGGAGCGGACGGCAACAATAGCTTCAACATATCAACGGGGTTATCGCGGAGGAAGATAGGCATCCCGTGTACCGAGGCGGCGAGGAAATCGATCTCTCCGGCCCTAGCCTGTGCTGCGGGCTGTAGCTTTCCGGGAGTGGAGTAGGGCTATAATTCCCTCATGTTGCCCATCAACGGCATAATGGTGTGGTGTTCGGCCGTACTTATCTGGTTTATCGGGATTGACGTCGTCCCGTCCGAGCAGTATTTTCACCACTCCCTCTTGCCCATGAAGAGCAGCATAACAGAGCGGTGTTTCGCCGTTATTATTTGGTTTGTCGGGATTGACGTCGTCCCGTCCGAGCAGTATCTTCACCGCTCCCTCGCGCCCATGAGCAGCAGCACGATGGAGTGGTGTGTCGCCGTCACTATCTGGTTTGTCGGGATTGAGGTCGCCCCGTCCAAGTAGTATTTTCACCACTCCCTCGCGCCCATGAACAGCAGCACGATGGAGTGGTGTGTCGCCGTCACTATTTGGTTTATCGGGATTGACGTCGTCCCGTCCGAGCAGTATCTTCACTACTCCCTCGCGCCCATGAACAGCAGCACGATGGAGTGGTGTGTCGCCGTCACTATTTGGTTTATCGGGATTGACGTCGTCCCGTCCAAGTAGTATTTTCACCACTCCCTCGTACCCCTTGATAGCAGCCCAACAAAGTGGTGTTCGGCCACGATTATCTGGTTTATCGGGATTGACGTCGTCCTGTCCGAGCAGTATTTTCACCACTCCATCGCGTCCAGTGATAGCAGCCCAACAGAGCGGTGTATTGCCGCCATTATTTGGTATATCGGGATTGATGTCGCCCCGCCCAAGCAGTATTTTCACCACTCCCTCGTGCCCATAGTGAGCAGCCCACTTGAGAGATGTATTACCCAGGCAATCTTTTTTGTTGACATCACAACCTTCCACCTTTACCAGACCAGCTACAAGTTCATCAATCCCGAAGATGGAAGCACAGTGCAGACCACTAAGTAGGGAGGGTTTATTAAAATCAACGCGATGCCACGGCTCCTGTGCTCCCAAGAGGATTCTAGTTGATATGTGGTTCTCGCTGTCGTTAAATAGCTTTAGAGCAAGCGATTTCGCGCAATCTGAAAGGTCTCTTTTTGCATGGACTCCCCAGTAGACTGAGGAATATTCGAGAAAGGGCACTTCTTCGAAATTAGGAGGGGGGGTGATCGAAAGAGCCTTGACCTGCTGCGAATTCAGATAGCCCAAGCAGGTTTCTGCTATTGTCGAGTGAGGTGTACCAAAAAGTTCGGGATGAGCCAGGAGGTACTCCTGGAGGGTAGAGTGGATTAACCTGACTGTGGAAGCCTCCTTGTCTACGAAAACAAGTCCTTGACAACAAGCTATCAATGTCCCTATTGAAGGAACATCGTCGGTGTTGAGATCCAGCGACCCTATTTCGACTGCTAGGGCTTGACAGAGATCATCGGGCTTCAATGGCCGCTCCGCGTGCGAGATCCACATCAAAGTAGCCATACCAAGCCTTGATCTCTCTCCTCCTTGTCCTTTTATCCGATCCAGTGTTGCACCATAAGCATTCCCCAACCCCAACCCATCTGTCATTGCCCTAAGCCTTTCTCGCCTCCGATGAATTGTGGTTTCTTGAAGGATCGCATCCATGCTTAGCGAGACGAGTAGGAATCTAGATATTTATTAGTCAGCTGATAGTTCCAGAGAGTGTCGTTTCTTCTATCGTACATACATTTTCGAGATCTTATCTGGGATTTTCTCTATGATCTCTGCTTCTAGAATAGTATCCATTGCGTCCGGGAATGTGTCCTCGTCCAGCCTGGCACGAACATATCCGATGATATCATTTCTCCTCGGAGTGATAGATACACTCCTTACTCTTCCAGGGAGACGCTTCGCGATTTCAGGCTGAACATGTGGTCTTCCAGTTATGAATATTCGAGTGCCTGGACACTTTTGGAGGACTTGGTTCAGCGAGTCAAGAACCTTGACCCGATATCCTGCCAGGCATTCGTCTAGTGCGTCAACGCATATGAACGTGCGTTTTTTGGAAGAGGTGATCTGTAGCATCTTCACAATGTCGGCAAGCTGCGGCCCCCGTCCCCCAATCACCTTTCCCTGGTCTTCATATGTTTGGGCTATTTCCCCTGGCATCTCCGCTAGTCCACCCACAACCTGTTTGAGTATGGCACCCAGCATGCTCGTGGGAGACTGCTCCTTTTGACTAGCGAAGTCGAAGTAAAAACACGCAACAGCGAGACCTCGTTTTCTGGCCTGATCGCACAAGCTGTCTACCACCAGTGAGCTAACATCGCAGCTTGTCAGCAATCGCCCTTTTCTTTCCATCCGCCGCGGTTCACTCTTTGTACCTAATATACGTCTTACCAGCCCCGGGATCTCCGTAGCAAAATAGAACTGCATTATCGGATTCGCCTCCCTCACTACCCGTGCACCAGGTTTCAAACTCCTCGGTCTGTATGAGCCATTCCCCTACGTTCCCGACCCTGCGGCCTTGAATATCCTGGTGCCGTAGCCTGGGGTCTAGTGGCGATAACCAGGTCAAGACTTGAAACCGGTCATCGGCAATGGTATAGCTATTCGACACGCTAATGGCCGTGTTCACAGAGTTGGTGTTGTTACTAAAATATTGCGACATTTTCCGTATTTTCTGCTTAGGATATCGTGGATAATGGATGAGGGGGTCAGCGACTACTGTCACGAGAACTCTTGAGGGCTGAAGGAAAGCGGGGTCTTCTGTGGAACCTTATGAACACCTTAGAAAACCATCCAATCAACCTCCCCCAAATTCTTACCACTCTGCTTCTGCCTACCGTGCCGGTAGTAGGAAATGCCCCAAATTACCTCTTTCAGTAGCACTCCACGGCACAACGTAGGTCGCGCGCTACGATGAACAAACACCCTAGACTCCTGCGGTGAATCGGCTAGCTTGATAAACTACAATGGTACAAGTACTGCACCGATAACCCAGAAATTCTAGTATCATACTACCGGTATGATATTATAATAGAAGGCTTTAGCCCTACCAAGGGGCTGGTTCTGTCGAGCACAGGTGTTACTAATACCAGCCGGGTGTGGATTTACGGTAGGCATCTCTGGTTTTTGGGCTGAAGTGGTAACTCCCCGCTCAATTCATTCCTGTAGCTTTCTGCTTATTTGTATAGTATGGAGACCTTCGAGGTGGGCGGGAGCAAGCAAAGTTGGCGAATATGATAAGTGAGCGAAAGGAGGAATACAGCCCTATCAATTTTCCCTACTGAACATTCCGGGATTGATCTCAAATATTCACTATGTATTCGGCGATCAGCACTCTGCAGAACCTCAATCCTCCTCCCGTACCAGACCAGAAACCCCTCTGCAGGCCCGCCACAACCGTCCCACGTACCCACACCAACACGCCTATATTATCGGGACATTGGCTTGAACATCCCCGGTAAACTACAACTGGACCGTGCACGAGAAAATCAGCCTCGGAACCACCTGCTCTCCATCTTTGGAACTAGCGCGCCAAAGGTTTCGCTGCTCGTAGCAGTACGGATAGAGTTGTTTTTTTTTCGCTGAATTTAGGCTCTTATATTATACAGGTAGGCGCCCTACCAGTGCTGTAGAGTACTATATATGCCATAGATTAAGGCAGAGCTTGGAACCTTAAAGGGCTTCGGAATGGCGTTGCGGAACCTCATTACTTGTAAGCACTATAGCACCGGCCCTGTGTTCACGAAGATCTTGATTAATTCAAACTGCTGGTGGGGCCAGCTGAACGACAAAAACAGACGGGGAATAGAGACGGGGGAGCTCCAAGCTTCTCTGGCGTAGAGTACTGCACGCATCAGCGGAGGCGGGTGATTGCTTCGTTTTTTATTGTCTTTTCTACTAGGGGGATGATAGAGATCTAGTGAACCGGTCATATACATAGAAGCCCATTGAAGTGAAGCGAGGTTCCTGAGGAGGAGGAGGAGGAGGAGGAGGAGGAAGCCCTCCCCAACAACTTGCGATGGAGAAAGGAGATAGGCATGCAGCCGCGGAAGATCGGATTTACGGATCAGATGGTGCAGAATGAACTCTTCATAGCTCTCATTCTGTGCACTGTACTATACTGGGGTGACGGCGGCTTTCGCTAGGATCTGACGTGCTGGGGGACTTCCCGTGGGAATCTGGAAGGGGTTTAGAAGTGGTCCTTGTATAGTATAATATATATCATAATGTATCCTCACGCTAAAATCTAGAAAATCAATTTTAAATCCCCAGTTTCCAAAATCTGAACTAAGTTACACCCTCGGCTGAGAGTTGAAAGGTCACAATTCGTCAATCAACCCCAAGGCCATAATTCTTGATACATGAAGCCTTATTTCTCGATACACAAAATAGAGAACCGATAAACTACTGCAGGATGCGATTCTGAAAAGGAATTTCCAATTAGTATTTATTTGGATTCGTATGTGTAATTTCATTTCACCGCGATGGCCGTAATCTAGAGATATGGACAACCGTTTTTCCTCGCGGGTAGCCTACTGGGATGGTCTAGATTTCTCTGAATTCCTGCCGGAAGTCCTCAACTGTATTCGACGGATACTCTCCAATATACACAGTTTTCTAAGACTTCAGGTGGAGCACGACGGAACTCCATAGATAACCTATCACTCACAATAGGAACCACAGAATTATGACCACGTTAATAAGTTTTTAAAGTAGTTTTATTAAGCGACTCTAATGTACTACTTGATAGATGACACTCAGCCTATAACCTCTAGAGATGCTCTAGAGCACAGGCAAGATGAGAGACAAGAAAAACACTAGGCCGCTTGGTTATGAAATGGAAAAAAAATGATACAGGCAACCCTTGGCCGAAGGTGAATTGAAGACTCAAACACCGGGACAGGCGGGAAGGTATCCATCAACTACTGCCACCACTATGCCACGAAAACGTCAGTGATCCAATCACAAGTATCGCAATGAGGAAAATGGATAAAGGATTACCATAGAGTACTTGAGAAGGTCGTGGACTTGTAAAAGCTCACTTTGCCCTTGGTTAGTATGCACAACGTGCGAGCGGGCGCGATCGCATGCGAGGTTAGCATAGTAGACCGGCGGAGCTGTAGATTGTGACTTTGTTAGAAAAATATTAATGATACGAGGGCAAGATAACCAACCAATGCTAACAGAGACAGTGGCACGTCCGTATGCATAGCAAACATTGTTACAGATGCGTTGAAAGTCCACAGCAGTGAGGTTGTTCTCATCGTGTAACATCATGTAATGGGTAGGGCGAACGGTTCCCTGAAGGCCAGCGTGCGAAACCATGAAGATATCTTTGCCATGTCCGTTTTCAACTACGGTACCGACAGCAATGTTCCCGTTCTTGTCGCCCTTATCAAGGGGAAAGAAACGAGTGTGGTGGCGCTTCACACAAACAATCACCGAAACCTTGGCCTTGGTAACCTCTACCGATCTATTAGTCATAAAAAATCAAGTGCAGGGAGGAGAAACAACTTACTTTTGAGCTCCGCAAGCTCATGACGAACAACCTTATCAAACTCGCTCTCAGAGAGCCCATCGCGGAAGTAAATGATAGCAGAAGGATCACGTTTAGCTTGTTCATGGAAGCGCTTCAACAATTCCTGAGTCATTGCACCAAAGTCTTGAATAACCTCCTGCCCAGCATCTTGACAGCTTGTAACCGCCGAGTACTTGGCGCAACGGCGGTCATAGCTTGCAGATATCGCAGTAAAGGTTGGTGGTGGGGGATCCATTCTGCGCTGCGAGGGGCTCGGATGTGAGGCATCGCAGCCCATAATCATTGTTGGCTGTTTGATGAGGAAGGGATCTTCAATAACCGCATTAGATCCACCAAGCTTAACATTGACCTTGAGGGCAATATTCCCCAAGTACTGAAGCTGACCCTTCGGGTTGAAGCATTTCTCCAAAACCATGCACTGCGAGGCAATTCCGAAGGTTGTGTCGCAAATTTTCTTAATAGTGCAATACGGCTCGACTGCAACATTTGGAAGGATGAAAATTAGGAGATTAGGCCTAACACCATTGCTCGTCTGAAGCTTTGATATCAGCTCATGAATCTGACGCTCAAAATCTCCTTGTGGATTGGCCATGGACCACAGAGAGGAGCATCTAGGGTTCGTAGCGAGTCCGTAGTTGGAAAATTGTTGCCCACAGGTCTTGGTGAAAGTGTCAATGCCTCTTTCGTCAACACGCATACCATGGCCGCCGGGAACGTATAGCAAACCATAACCACTGAGAGTCGCGGGCTACAAAACCAATAAAATTATTAACAAAATCCTCTAGTTTGGATGATGGGGTTAGCTTGTCTCACTTTATAGAATTTCTTTCCCCTAAGGTTCCAACGGCCATTCTTCGGGCCGGAGTTCTCAGTTCCCTGGCCGAAGACTACCCTCGGGGAAGGTAGGATTTTGGCTTCCAGTTCAACGAATTGTGGTTTAACGGAGACACCAAATTCCTCGAGCGACTTCATATTGTGCCAGCCTATCTTTTTCAAGCTCTCCTCGATCTGGCTCCGGCGGGCAAATGCCGGAGCCGCAGCAAACTTTATAAACTCTGCAGTCTCGGCTCCCTGGAGCAGCTCTTTCCAGCGTTCGGCCTGTGACTCAATGTCAGAACGTATTCCACAAAAGAATACTAGAAGAGGGGTTGGGGGATGATACATCGTCAACAAAGCACAACTCAAGGGGATATTTGTCCCCCTTTCTAGTTTCGACTGTGGGAAGCTTCGGATACCTCAATTTGATGTCGTATTGGCGGGAATAGTACTAGTCTGAATGTCAGCAAGATGGTATCTGACGTAGAGGGGGTAAGAGGTACCTCAGCGATACTGATATCCTCCAGGGTGAAAGTCTTATTCCCCTCGTCATCCGTGCTCCAGATTCTAATCTGGAAGGTATCTTCCTCAGCACTCAAACGCGTAAGTCTGAACCCACGCCTGGAAACCTCGCCCTTTGAGCCTTTCTTGAGGTGCTTGACCCTGAATCCGACGCCGCTAAACTTCTTCGCAGCCTCCAAGATTCTTTCACGATTACCGTCAAACCCGCGTTCAAGGTCCTCCTGCCGAACCCCGGAAAACTTAGAGATTGCATCAATGAAATTTATCCCAGGCTTAATAAAAGTAGCAGTAGCGGTGTCGACGTTCACTGTAATTTGCCCAAAGCGGGCAGAGGCGGTCTGGTAAAATCCACGCCAGGCCTCGATCACGCCTTGAGTGGAGTTGAGGGTCAAGGAGGTATTGCCATCGCGAGATTTATCAAAGAACGTAGTCGACTTGGCCCCTTGACCACTGACGAACCTCTCGGTACACTCTTTGCGCAAAAGCGAGTTGATGAACTTAAGACAGAGAAGTACTTCCTGGTCCTGCTCATAGTTTACAAGGGCTTCAACAGTAATCCCCTTCTGTTGCTCCCTTAAAACCCAGTTGGTCAAGGCGTCGCAATTGAATGGACCATCATACTGAACTCCGATGGTGCATCCGAAGGTTCTTCCAGGACGAGAACCTGGGAGCTCCAAGCCAAACGTAGCAGTATCACCCTCGATTGGGAGTTTCTTGGTAGCCCATCCAATAGAAACGCCTAGATTAAGACATGTTATACAACCATCCGGTAGCGAGGGGGTCAGTATAATTACCATCAAATACAAACCCATCGCCTAGGATTTCCTTGGCCTGTGGAGTTTGCAAAATACGACCAACCATGGCTGGAGGGCACTGCTTGACCTCTTCATTGGAATCTTCTTTCTTTCCAGCAGCAGTGACGCGAATCTAGGAGTCATGAAATTAGCTGAGCAGATCCCTCAGAGGGTAAAGCGGAGAACGTACATCGTACATATAAAGTTGCAGCTTTGGCAAGGACTGGATCACGAAGTGGTTTGCCCAAACTCTGTATGGCTCTCCGGAGCCCTGGACCTCACGAGCGGGCTATCGAAAAAATAATTAGTCAATCGTAGCAGCCGAGCGCCAAAAATTACAACTTACAAGGCGGATCTCTTCCCCACTGGCAGGGATTGGAATCTCAGTTGGTAGAGGGGGGCCAGAGGGAGCGGCGTATCCGCCTCCATAGCCACCGCGGCCACCACCCCCACCACGATCTGTTTAACTATAGTAAGTAGACGATTGGAGGAGGCGGAGCGAAAGAGAGGATACTCACCACCTCCATAGCCACCGCGACCACCGCGACCACCGCGACCTCCATAATCCCCGCGACCACCGCGACCTCCATAATCCCCACGACCGCCGCCGTAATCCCGACCGCCGCCCCCATAGCCTCCACCGCCATAGCCACCGCCACCGCCTCCACCATAATTGTCATGGCCACGACCCCCACGACCTCCATAGTCACTCTGACCGCGGCCATAGTCGGTACCTATAGATGCTCAATTAACATTTACACCCAACGAGTGATGGGACATCATGACACGGGTGGAAGGCTAAACGCACCACTGCGGCCCTGATCAGAGCCTTGGTCTCGACCATAGCCTCCTCCGCCACCGCCGCCTCCGGGTCTACCGTAGCCAGAATGACCACCATGAGCAGGCTCACGACCGGAGTCACGAGGAGGCGAACGGCCATCACGGCTGCCAACAGGGACATCGTTAGTCCCGGTAACACGGCCAGAGTAGCCTCTGCGGTCATCGACATAACCTGAACGATCACTGTATTTGCCCAAAAATTAATGGTGTGCGAAAATTAAAAAAGAGTATTCCCACAGCAACCGGAAATCCTGGGTGAACCCGACCCACTGCTATTATCTGTATGGGAGACTAACGGGAGCACCCGCCCCAGGATTATGCCTTAAGAGAAACAGTGGCTGCCCCAAGACATATGACAGTGGGTCGAGTTTGCACAGAATTTACGATATAAGTGAGAGAATCTTAACTTACTGAGGACGGTCATCGCCACGATTAAAGCGGCGATCATCTCCATAATTGGTACCAGAATCTCTCTGGCGGCGGCGGTCGTCGCTATAAGCAGATGGGGCATCTCGCGCTCCGCTGAAAAATGAAAAAAATGTTAGTCAATTGCTAAAATTTACTGAGCCTCACAAAGCGCTAAAGCAAGGGTTATTTGGAGTGGATAATAGTAAGTGGATCAAACGGGGAGGAGGGTTAATAGCATACCGATTATCTCGACCAGAGCTAGAATAGCGATCACGATCATCACGAGAGCTGCCGCTATTGTCAAGGTGATCCCTAGAACCATAGTCTCTCTGACGGGACCTTCTGTGGCCGTCATCTCCCTCTGGAGAACGAGAGCGACGTTTAGACATTTTTAAACCAGCTATCTTTTGGGGGAGAGTTTATGGTTGAGCAGTAACTGTGAAGAAACCGCTCGGGGGCTTCGTTAGATAATGATAGATAAAAGTAAGGTGTTATGAAGGGGAGATGTTAAGCAGAAAAGTTTCTAGGGAGGGAAGGGGGGGGAAGGGTGAGAGAGGAGGGGCGGAAGGAAGGGAAGGGGGAGAGGGAGAGAGGGAGAGAGAGAGGAGAGAGGGAGAGAGAGGAGAGAGAGGAGAGAGGGAAACAAGAGGGAGAGAGAGGAGAGAGGGAAACAAGAGGAAGCAAGAGAGGGCAAACAAACGAAATGAGTCACGACCCACGAGAAAGGGAGGAACGCGATTGCGTGCGTAATCCCAGGGCTACAGGATGCGCACGTCAGTTAGCAGAGTACAATTCAGGTTCTTGATGGACAGCTGGGTTGCGAGAGAGAGCGAATTGGAAAAGCGGCCTCTCAAGAGAACTGATATCAGGAAGATTTGTAGAGAAAACCGCGATCCCTCAAGGCTATATACTTACCGGCACAAAGAACATTAATCCTCAAGGGTGGAATATTCCCGAAGCCCTGAGAGGGAAATTCAACCCTAGGTGAATGCCCAAGGTATGCGCCAGAGACGTCGTAGATGGGAACAAGTGGGGTGCGCGCTCATTGGCAATCATAGCATGTCCGTGCTAAGACTGCTCGGTTCTCTGAATGATATGGAAAAGATTGCCTGCTTAGCTGGGAGAATTAACCTGACCTCTTGCGCTCGAGCGCCCCTCTCTCTCAGGAGATTCACGAGTGATCACTCGACAGACCTAATTTTTTTTTTTACTGCTGGAATAGCAAATCTGGCTACGAAATTACGGGACGCTTTATTCTGGAGCTTTCGAAACAGAGAAAATTTCCAAATTGTCCTCATTGCATCAAGCCACAACTAAGAGCACGACTGAAAAATGCGGATAAAAACTTCTGCGGTTCTCAAGAAAGGTCTACTATTACCTACAACTTCAATGCTCCGTTACGGCCCAAGAACCTTTCCTCGGCGGTATCCCAATTGATGATATTCCAGATCCCGTTGACATAAGAAGCTTTATCATTGAAGTACTGCTTTCATTAGTTTCAGACACCCTTAGCAGAAGAGGTAGTTACCTGAAGATAGTACGCATGCTCCCACATATCAACACCAAAGATAGGTGTGAGATCGCCAACGACAGGGTCTTGATCCTATGCCCAAAATCCATTAGTGATCATCAATATCTAAGTATATAGGGGCTAACCTTAGTGGTGACTATGTCGAGTTGCTCGGTCTTCTTGTTTTTCACGAGCCAACCCCATCTGTGCGTTAGGAGGTCAGAACTCTGATCCAACAGATGTTAGTACTAAACTTGAGTTTTTGCGCACGAACCCGCTGCCTTGTAGCCCTAGAAGCACACTCGTGAATTCACCCTTAAACTCATCGTAGCTTCCATACTTGGCGGAAATCGCTCCTGCAAGCTTTGGTGCCGATTCTAGATTGGTCCGAGAGAGGTTGGCCGGTGCAAGATTAGCCCAGAATAAAGAATGGTTGATATGTCCGCCTCCATTAAACTTACTATGCACACAGTTAGCATAAAAAACCTCCCACAAACAAATAAGTGACGCAAGAGGGAGAAATTACATAGCTTGTTGGAGATTGATTTGGGCGCGAACGTCATTTTCCTGAAGCGCCTTGACGTGGTTCGCAGTGGCGGCGTTGAGGTTGTTGACATAGGTTTGGTGATGTTTGGAATGATGGATTTGCATAATTTGGCCGGAGATGTAAGGTTCCAGCGCCTGCAGAGCGGTGTGAGCCACAAGGATTCCTTGAGTCCTGCTTCCCAAACCCCAAAGACATTGATAAAACTACTCAAGTTGCGGAAAATTATACCCGTCGACCGCACGATTGAATACGATCACTCAAACCAGCTCCCGCAAGGTCTCGAAAACAAGCCCAGCCTCATGGAGCCATCCGAGAGACCCCTCATCCTGTTGCAAGACCCCATATTAAAATAAAATGAGGGGTGAAGCTCACATCATAAGCATACGGCAATGCCGGAAGAGTAAATTTTGCCCCGGCCATATCCTCAGGTAAAATCGACGAACTCGGATTGGTGATAGAGGTGGGGAGGGGAGTAGCAGAGGGATTGGTGAGGTTGAGTAAGTATTGCGGGAGATGGGTGAATAAGAGCGCTGAGAGTTGCATGACGTATAAAAACACCCACCCGAGCGTTTGTTAAGACCTTCGCGTGTGTGAGGTAAGAGTTGCTCGGTTTCTTCGGGAGGGCGACACTAGACTGCTTGCAAAAAGGTTCTCGTCCGATTACGAGAGTGAAGATCCGAATGAGGGAAGGGAAGTTAAAAATAAAAAAAGGTCCGGTTAAGTTAGGTAGTAGGATAGCCATGAACTCCTGAGAAAACATGTTATGCACCCGCTGACGGTGGAACCTTGGGGGTTGGTGTTGGACATCCCGCGGGACCATGAGGTGCGACGCGCTCCGGGAGCAATTGCAGATGATTGGGTGGTTGGGTGCATGACAAGTACTACCAATCCTGTTTTGGATAGGGTTATTATGCTATTGGTTCAGGCTTGGAGCTACAATCTTTCCCTACGTTGCGAGCACCCGGCAAAGCCAGCAGGAGGGTAGCACTTAAACAACTTGGATTAGAAGGCTCAGGCTCAGTCAACAATAGTCAGTATTCCTCACATCGCTCAATCGCGAGCAAAATACTGTCCTCATATAACATCGTAGGCTTGATTGAATACGGCTTCGAAGACACGCTGTATCCCGGTTTAAGCAAAAAGGGCTTGAATATTTCTCATCACATCAAAAGTCCAAAGCATGTATTTCTCCGCCATTCACCGACTCAGCTTTTCCAGTATTACACCATTCAACTAAACACCATTCTCTCATAGACAGGAAGTTTATTCATCTCTAGCCCGCCTTGCTAAACCCAAATGGAGTATCGGGCATCCCCCTTCTCGGTTTGCTGGGTGCTCCCAACGTAGGGAAAGATTGTACCTCAGTGTCAAGTATATTTCAGTGCCGAACAAAGCCGGGATTGTAACATTTGGGCAAGTAATTTGCCAGTGAGCGAGATCGTTCTGCCTAGATTGCTGTTTGAGCCAAAAGCCTGGTAGGCACTAGAACGGCAAAATTATCTAACCCTCGCGGCTAGCCCTCTACGGTACAAGTACTTGTGCATTGCAAAAGTTTCTGGAAATGTGGAGACCAGGCTTGGCACTTTTTATTAGGCAAGCCTCACGTAAGTTCGCGCCAAGCCAAAGTCCACATTTCCGGAAACTTTTGCAAGGCGCAAGTATCATACCCCTCTTCACAAGATCCCGTCGAGGGGATATTAGTATGTTCGTTTTAGCGGGAACGTGGAAAAGGTCAGATACGCAGTTCAGACTGCGAAATAGGTAGGCGTGGTACGAACGTCTCAAGGGTTGCTGTTTCTCCTTGCACCAAGATAAATGAAGGAACATTATGATAAAGTTAAACGTTGATAACTTTACATCTTCACCAAACCAAACATTTTTGAACGCGCATTGGAGTGTGGTAAGCAACTTCCCAAAACCTAATCCCATTTTGAGCACTGCTTGAGCCATCGGTGGGCCTAAACCTCGCTCAAAGGATCTGTACTATTCAAGTTTCTGGTAACTTCATTATCCGGTGTAAATATGCTGGCGTACCACAAGGAATACTGTCTCTATTGAGACGCTATCTCAGTCCCAGCGGACCATCCCAGAATTTTGTCTAAAATCAACTCGAACCACCCCCGCTGTACACGTACTGTGAGGCGTCTCGCAGGACGCACAGTAACTTACGAGCAACTCCACGGTCATGCCGTGTCACTCCTTCGTAACCAATTTGTGGACATTATGAGATTACAAGGGGTGGTGGGACCCACCAGGCGAAAAGAGAAAAAGAGGTGAAGATTGTCAAAGACCAGACAAGAGGGATATCCAGAATGAACAAGGAAGAATACCCGTGATAGGGTGCTCTTGTTGTCCTTAAACTTTATTGTTTTCCTTCTCTACATTTCTCCTCTCTTCACACATCAATTATCTAAGCCAGTTGAGGAATGAATTCTTTGACCTGAACTCCAACCATACCACTCGTCCGCTGTTCTCACCCGGGCAAGTCCAAATGCTCCTACCCTCAAGGGGACACCATCCATTATAGGTAGAATGGCAGACAACAATAACGACACCCTTGAGTAACTATTCTCTCCGGTGCCAAATACCCACCAAGCAATGCCGGACCATTGCGCTCGAGCACTACGGTAGTCTACCTCCCACTTGCCCACTTATAGACTACGAGAGAGAGAAAAATCGGAAAGTAGGATTAGAAATACAGAAGTCGATTAGATCGGGCCACTAATCGCCTTACTAGTACCTGTGATTAGAGCTCTAGAATCCCTTGCCACGTTTTCCGATTCCACTCTACCGCAGGCTGTAGATAGCATACCCTGGGGCACCCGTCCATTATAGCGAAGTGCCCTGATACCCAGAACACCAAACGAGCAACGGCTCTACACAAACATAGAAGTGCCAAAAATGCAAGTACGAGTACACCTAGATCTATGACTCAGACAATTCCACTCAAGATACCTCAAGATGCGCCTTTGCAAGCAGTCCTCACCGTTTCCAGATTAATTATCATCGTGTCTCAACTGTTTGGTACCGTGGCTAAGTTAGATTACCAATTGATAAGAGCCTTGGCGAACCCCATCAATATGTTCGAACACACCAAAAATCACAACACTTTGATTCGATTGCAATCTATAGATGGCGAATGTAACCCGACACTTGCCCGGAAAAAGGGAAATTCGGACCAATTGATCATCTACTTTACTGTGCTGTACTACTAGTAGCCCTGCTGATGAACGACTGTCCCGGCCGAGAAGGCAGGATCGTGGATGATATGGGTTTGTAATCAGCTAACCATCCACCGAGCTTATTGCGTCATGCACTGCCATTTCTAAGCACTTGATATAGATATCTTCAAAATATAAGCCGACTGAACTCCAGAATTAGAGTGGGGTTATCAAAAACTCTCAGCTCTTGTTACATCTAACTACATCTTCCCAATCTTAACCTCAATACCAATCCTGGTTCCAACCCCAATGTCTACCAAACCTCTCGCGGTCATAGCCGGTGTTGGCACCGGAACCGGTCTGTCTATCGCCCGCCGCTTCGCCCAAGCCTACAATGTCATAATTCTCTCCAGGTCGTCCGCTTCCATTGACCCTGTGATCTCAGCTGTGGAAGCTAGCGGAGGGACAGCATACGGTATCCCAACAGACGTATCCTCAGAGGCGAGCGTAACGGCAGCATTCGACGCTATCAAAGCGAGGTACCCAGGGTCTCCGACGGCCGCCGCAGTGTTTAATGCGGGGTCTTGGAACCGAGCACCGTTCCTTGAGACAGCACTGGAGGACTGGGAGAAGATCTTGGGGATTCAAGGGTGTGTCAAACCACGACGTGATTGCGCGTTTTTTGTCTTTATCAGAATGCTAACACCGGGCCCTATAACGCATGGTAGCCGGGGAGCATTCTTGTTTTCAAAGGCTACCATTCCACTTCTCCTCGCTTCGAAGCATCTGGAGTATCCGCCTACGCTCATATTCACCGGAGCAACGGCTTCGATAAAAGCTTCGGCTAATTTCTCCGCTTTTGCAGCGGGGAAGTGGGCTACCAGAGCACTTAGTCAGAGTCTCGCAAAGGAGTTCGGCCCTCAGGGCGTGCACGTTTCTCATGCTATCATTGACGGAGTTATCGACGTTCCAAGGACGAAGGAGTGGACTTTTGATGCTGAGGATGCCAAGATTAGCCCTGATTCTGTGAGTTTAGTCTTGTCAAATACACATGGTAGAAGGGGAGAGCTAACGACCGGCCATTGAAAGATTGCGGATGTTTACTGGCATCTCCACACACAGCCCAGGACGACGTTCACCTGGGAGCTGGATGTCAGGCCTTATGTAGAGAAGTGGTAGTGGTTATATATTTCCCATAGGAGAGAGTTTGTGAATATATGTTGGATTCACTGGGGCTTGCCTCGTGAAATTGAATAAGGTTTCTTATCGATAGACCGCTCCCGGTCTCAGTCTGGGGCGCAAATCGAGAGACAAATCGTGCCAGGAAATGATGTCAATTATCTAAGCGCGAGTGCGTGAACTTCTGTGTTACCGGTGAACAGGCAGCAGCCCATCCACAGCAGTCAGAGAGAAAAATCCGGGTGAACACTTAACTTTATTATTAGCGTGATGCACCCGGTAATATCCTCCATTATAACATTCTTAACCGACCCTCCCTGGCATACTGGTGGACCGCCGGTACTACAAGTACGAGTAGTATTGTCAACGGGCGTCAGGTCTGAGGAGCAACAGGTGGGGCCCTCGGGTGCAGAGGGCCATGTCACAAAAATCGCGTGACCCGGCTCTGTGAGGATGATTTTTGGAGGTGTGTTTCCACAATTAGAGTTTGCAACTGGAAGCTCGCATTCCCGCGCGACTGCTCCCCCTCCTTCAAGGCGGCGAAGGCAGTGCTGACCAGCTCATACCCATACGGTACTGTGCCCGATATACTTCCGCCCAGTGTGCTTTGAGGATTTCTTCGCTCTTTTTATCAGGCCCTTTCGCGGCCCAGCATTGGGCACGGGAGTGAAATTCTGGGGGGAGGGGAATCTGGCTTTGCTCACACCTATCGTACGCCAGAAGGAGGAAGGAAGAGCACGATGGTCAAGTTGGATCAACCACCGTCATCCGAGCGACAGGACCCTTCCCGTCCCTCGTAGATTCTTTAAATTCGGTGAACTTACAAGTAAAGCGGGTTACGCTATTGTCTTACCCTTATCCTACAGTCAGACACCGACACACCGAAACTTTTTTCCGTGGGAATTTTCAGGAATAAACGGGGTGGTTCCACAGCCCCTCCGATGGCGCTGGCCAGCTGTGATTGTGAAGGTGAATGTGAAACGTTGCTGATTGTCGTCCTTTTATGCCCCGCTACTCGAGTATCGTTAGGGTTTCTGGATCCATCAAAGGCATTATCATATCATACCCTAGTACTCGTACTTGTACAGTACCCTAATTTTGCCCAGGGGTTTCAATAGCAGTCTAGTATGATACCAGTACTCTAAGCCAAATATGAGAAAGACGAAAAGGGCATTGCCTTGATGATTATGAGAGTCGGGAGGGCCGAAGCGCCTGGGAGCTGTATGTATCAAGACGAACATACTACAAGCATCCAAGCCCTGATTGTCGTTGCAAGAGTACTGGTAGATGCGGGTGGGCAGTTAAACTCTACTCGAGTACGGTAGGTTTTCTAGGGAATTACCAGACATGTATCATATTATTGCGAAAAAACTTGCTGGGCAAGAGGTTCAGGATCCCTTTCTCCCCAGGGCTCCCCCGTTTGCTTGAAATCAGAGATTGGCAAGCAATCAAACTCTAGAATACACAGTATATCTGGTTCTTCAGCGCGTAGCCCTCAGTATGGCCCCCAGGGAACGCTTCCATTGTTCTTGCCCCCAGCAGATTTGTTTCAAGCACTAATACTATTTCCGTCCCTTTTCCCCCCGATTTGGAACGATCATCAGCCGCAAGGATTTCGATGATTTCCCACCCCCTGCTGCATCAAGAATCAGCCTGGCAGCCGTTCCTTTCTCCTCATTTGAGGTTTTGGAAAAATGCCGGTGGTCGTGTTGGTGTGATATCCACTTATCCTAACCTTTCTTGCTTTTTTCTTTCCTTTTCTATCTTGTCTTTTTTCTCCCTTCACACACAGGTTTTACTGGAGCGTTTTTTCTCTACAGGCATCTGGGTATCATACAGCAGGTCTTTTTGCCCCCCGGTCTCTCGTTCGTGTCACTACTCTACTCTGTCCTACTGTCGCTATTTGCGCCCGAAGAAAGCCCCTTATTCCTCCAACACCCCCTTTTTCCTTCCCCAGTCCTGAACGTCGGAATTTGAACAAACCCCAGGCTGCCTACTCTGAGAGCGAACTCTCCTTTTTCCTCTAACTAACGCCTTCACTCTTGATTCCTGTCCTCCGCTGCCGAATATCTTGTCGTCGTGACCCTTTTTCTCCCCGAGATCCAACTTCAAGGCCCAACGGATCTCTTCGCTAATCTTTGCTCGAGGGTTGCTCCTCCCTCCCCACCACGATGGATCATGCACACGAGAAATACAACTGGCTTTCAAACCATCTTCCGTTTAAGACAGCTGGAAAGAAGATTTTAGTCATCGGTACTGCATCTGTTTTTGCCTTGTAAGTTCTTCCCCAGCTTTTTGGTCGGTCGTCATTTGCTTTGGGTCTAACGGATAACTTTTCCAGATGGTTCCTGTTCCTTTTCGGACCGTCTGCAGCAAAGACCGTCTCGAGCATTAATCTTCCAGGCTCGGCGAATGGTGTTTCGCCCGACCTTCTCCCTAATGTTACATGCAACCCCGAGCCGATAGCAGAGGTCCAAAAGCCTCATGAAGAGCCCCCTGCCCCAAAGTTCAATGAATCTAAGGTTGCTTTGCTTATCGAGGATCGTCCTATCCCTCACCTTGCACCTCTTCTCCTTCACATGATCTCCGTCGTACCCGAGGATTGGAAATTCCAGTTTGTCGGTTCTGAGGCTTCTATCCAATTTTTGAACAAGTCGTTGGGCGTGCAGCGACACGAGGCTAGGGGAAAGCTCGAGATGGTTGTTCTTCCCAACACCTGGTCCGTCAAAGGACAAGAGCCGCTTTCCAGGACTATGACCGACATCGAATTCTGGAAGTGGGTTGGTGGGAAATCTAGCTGGGATTGGACTGATCCCTACACTGATCAAATGATCACGGGCCCTGATGGAACGGAGATCAAACGTACTCAAGTCGAATGGGTCTTGGTTTTCCAAACAGATAGTATTATGTGCGCAAATAGTGGCGTTTCGCTTAACTCCTGGCTCGATTACGATTATGTTGGGGCTCCTTGGTAAGCCCAACAGAACCCAATCCATCTTCCAAGTAGTTACTAACATTAATTAGGGGACCTGGCGATGGTTTAGGTGGTAACGGTGGACTTTCGATCCGTCGTATCAGCCGTATTATCCAAGTTCTTGAAAACGACCACCGTCCTGAAAACGATGGTGCCCTTGAGGATCTCTGGCTGGTTCAGCGTCTTCAGAATCTTCCGGGTGCCAAGATGGCTAATGGTACGACCGAACAGAGGTTTTCTGTGGAACAAGTCTGGCACGAAGAGCCCATGGGTTATCATCTCGGATGGAGTGGACAACGTCTGCCTGAAGGAGTCTGGGATGATAAGGAACATAGAGACAAAATCTGGAAATGGTGCCCGGAAATCAAGCTAGTTCTCCCCATGCGGTTAGAGAGAGAGGGATGTCCTGATGGACAACCATCAAAGTTGAAGGCGAGAGCCGCTGAGGAAGACTGGACGAGACGGCTGAAGGCGTTCTAGCCGGTCTTGGAGATAAAACTTTTCTTGCCATATATTTTTTACTAGGGAGTTTATGATTTTATTGCTTTTTAACGTTTAAACTTTTTTCTTCTTTGATCTTTAAGGGATGGTGTCCTTTTTAACCGTTTTTTCTTCTGCTCTCTGCTTTGGCTTGATGGATTAGGAGATTTGCTTAGCGGACTTGCGAAGGTTGCTGGCGTGTGATAGGCGGTACTGTATCGCTTCTCATTTCTCCGTGGCCCTTCTAGCCCTAACCAAAACAATATTTGAACACTGGAGTGGGCGTGGGGTTAATGACAGAAAGATAATTGATGCACATTTTAAATAATACCAGTGCTTGCGCGCCATCCTGTAATGTTGCTTGTTCTACTGTGGCTGAGATAGCCAATTGTGGTCCTCAGGTTTGTGTCCCATCATGGCTGGGGCTTTTCTGCATCCGCCCCACTCGAGTATAGTGGCCTTGGGCTATGATCGTACGGCATTCTATTTTATCTTATGCTCACTTCCATATCTTAACCAACTTTTCATCTTCTTACTGGTATTGATCATTCCCACTCCATCTAATCTTTCCTCAATAGTCATCATGTCTCAACTGCTCAGGGTGCTAACTTTCCCTTTACTGCTAGAATTCCCCAACCTGCTTAACCCCAATTGTGCAGAAGTGCATATGCTTTGGTGATTATCTGGGAGACTAGTTCGCATTATGTCCGAACTGCGGGTTCAACAACCCTACGTCATCGGCTTCTTGCTAGAGATCTATGCTTGGTCCTGGGCCGGTCCGCAAGGAGTTAAATTTAATCAGTCTTCTTGCTAGGATCAATCCCGTGCTCCTACTAGACTACTCCCCAGCACTGCAGATCCTGGTGTCAGAATGTGGTAGGATAATTGGCGCAAACAGAGCTGCTGCTAACCTCCTGGCCAAGCGACTTTCGAAGATGGAGAGGGGTCAACTGGTGCCCCCGTACTGCCGGATTTACCTCTTACTCCCGATTACGAATGACCTTGAGGGCCAACACCCGGTGGTTTACCCGTTGAACTCGTCCGAACAGATATGCGAGAACGGATGCCCTTCAAACACGTCGAGAATGCTCTGAGGAAAACGAATGAATGAGCAAGGATGGGCTATGACCCGAACGCCTACGACGGTTTTTTTTTCACTCAGAGGGACAAGAGACAGGTGGTTACCACGGGCACGATGGCTCTCATCAGGAGGTGGCCGGTCAACCTAGGGAAGCTATTCCTATCGTGGCCATTACGCTCGACGGAGGATTTGTGATGTGCGGGTTTTGCTATTTAAGTTGCTCTCTCGATTGTACCGGGCACTAGCGAGTTCGATGCAAGCCTATAGGCATATCTTGAGTTGCGGGGTGCGAGGGGATGGGTCGGTTTGGGGGATATCACAAAGACTGATGAGAAGGGGGGAAGATGTTATTGGTCCGGCAGCAAGGTTGAAGGATCTGATCCTTGACGAGATGTAGTTTGTCTCCATGTGTTTAATGCCTGATGGGGACATTTGTTATCGCGGGCGGGGCCATCCAGGATATGCCTGGTGCAGAAACACTTGGGACGGGTGTCGGGCACCCCCATTGCTGGCTACATTAGGGCCTAGAGTGATTCGTTAAGCGGGGGGTTTGAGTAGATACCTCACTTAGATGCCTGGCGTGCAACCTTTTTGGAGCAGTTACTGTCAACGAATGGGCTTTAAAAAAGATCATTTCTAAGAAGAGGCTAGTTCAGCAAACAATCGGAATGTGGTTCAATAGCAAGAGAGTCGTTCTAGACATTAAGGGAGCCCCGTCATTTGAAACTCTAGACACAAGGGATGAGCTGGCTGCTGCATTTACAGTAGCAGGCTGAACGAACGAGAGCACAGCGAAAGAAAAATTTCTTGGAGTGAGGTAAAAAAAGTGTTTATGATTGGCCAGTCCAGGAGATTGAGGGCGCGAGTCATAAATCTCACTCGCTCTTTGCTTGTGGGGGTAGGGCTAACGATAGTATAGACCTGTTGCAGGAATCATTGCGATTTTGGAATCGCTCCACATGACAGGGCTGAGCAAGGGGGGCTTGTTCAGGCCCCCATCCCACTGGTAATGGGGAGACAGCGAATAGGAGGGTACACCGGGCAGCCTTACCAAATCCGAGGTTTTGCTATCGTACTAGGTTGTTGGTGTATCGTTCGTCGTCCCCCTCTGTTCGTTGTTCCCCTTACCGGATTCACAAATATATAGCGCAAACCGCACCCTGACACCTAACCACGAATTCACTCGCCTCCGACCCGAATGCTCGTGTGTCCACACCGAGCTTGTTAATAGTCCTCCCCTGCTCTTTCCATCAACCTTCCTTCCTTCCTCAAACTCGACCACCTTTCGCTCCCAATTCATACCAGCACTTATCCAGATCCCGCCTCATATTCCTTCCTCTACCACTTCCCATAGCAAACTGATTTGGAATTGCTGATGACCCCTCGGGGAGTGGGAAGCGAGACAGGAGGGATGAACTTCAAAGAAGCACTTCCCATGGCCGAGATCATGTTAGGGAGTACAGCGATCGGGAGTCCGAGAGAGGGAAACAAGTTAGCAGTTACGGCGCCACCCGCTGGAATGACCGTCGCTCTCGCACCAATCCTCCTCCCATCGAGACGATTGCTAGAGAAGCCGGAGTCCCGCATGGGCAATCAGATCGACAGAGACCCCCCCTCTCGGAATCAGCGAAAGAGCCTAGGGACGACCCAGCAGCCACAGCCGGTAAGCCCATTGTCAACTCTGTACCACCCGACCCAGCGGCCGCAGCAGGTCAGCCCATTGTCCACTCTCTACCACCCCTCCCTTCTCTAATTTTGCTAACTGACATCGAGCAGCTGCTGCAGCTGCCGGTATCAAGGGCCAGATCCAAACGAAGCACGGTATACAACAGGTAGATGTACCGCCTGTCCTTTCTGTGAGGAATTTCCTTCCATAGCTAAGGCTTACGTTTGCTAATTTTAATAGAGCGCCGGAAAATCTTCTGGCCCACCTAGCACAACAATATTCAATAGTGACATTTATATCGCAGATGGTGACTATATCAAAAAAAACACACAGAAGTTAACGACCTTCGCAATCGATATACACTGACAAAAACCGCCGCTCAGAAAATGGTAAACATCGATCCCTTCCACAGTTGCGGGCTTTATTAACTACTCCCTCCTCTTCATATTTTGCACTTGCACAGGGCGAGCCTTTACACTTATGCACATCTCAAGTTCTAAGGAGAAGCCATTTAAGCTGAAATACGATGTCATTATCATACACGACATAACTCCATAGCAGTTGGAGTAAAGGCAATATTAGCGGCGCTAATCCTCCGGCTAAATTCCGGGTCATAGTAATCATTGGGGACACTACTGTAACTACCCAATTCCCGCGATTGGAGACCTCATATACTCCAACAAAATTAGCGCCTGGGAAAATACAGTCGACCCATGTTTTTGTGCTTCGGGACTTGGCGGCGGGTATAAATATCTTGTTTATTAAAGCATGGCTGAGGGGGGGCATCAGTTTTGTCGTTAACACTTTAGAGATTACACCGGGTGGCTTTGGCGGGGGGACTAAACTGTTACTTGATACAGAAGATGATAGGATTCGAAGGGCTGTGGTCAGTATTTTGTCAAATATGAATCTCCCTCATGCAGGAAGGCAGATGTATGTGCCTTATCTGCTAGTCCTTCACGTTTACTTTTGGGTCCTAATGGAGGTTTCTACGCGAATCTTAGAGGGGTTCTTTGGAACTCGAGTTTTAAGATTCAGTTGAATTTGATATTATATGGGCTGGATTAGCCGAATCTCCCTTCCGTCCAAAAAAAGTGGTGATATATCAGCCGGACGCGTTGACTCCAGTTTCAGTCTAAATATCGCAAAAAGCGTACATCTTCTGCTCTCTCCTTTCGGTATTTCGCGCTAAAGCACGCAGTTCGTGACACTTCTCCAAGGGAGGATAATTACCTCGACTCTTGATGGACCCGTGCGGAACTATTCCTATTGTGACGGTGACAGACAACCGAGATGGCTGGGGGGATTGGGATCGCGTTAAGGAGGCCTGGATGAACGATTTCACACCTACACCCGTGGATAACGGCGAGTTGAAAAGACTAATAGGGATTCCCCTCACTTGGATCATCTGGGGGCGGAGGATTTGTGAGAGAGAGGAATAGAATCACACAAGCGGCCATGAACCCGCCGTCTACATACTGGTGCTAACATTGGTGACAGATATTTTTGTTGGATTGGGAATGGCAGATCGCGGTCTGTCACAAATCCCAGTTCTATTAAGTTATGCTAGGAAACTTCACTTGGGGAACCACGCTGAGGGGAATGACGTCAAGGATCGATCGAGTGATTGTTTATGACTGCTAATTTCTCTCCCACTCCTCCTATTCCACCCCCACCTACCATCTATAATAAGATACAGTGCCAACAAATTGGAAAAGAGAAAGATGAGAAAGAGATGAACTATACACGCAATGAAAGTGAATATAATGGAAATGGAAATGAGGCTTTGGCCCACGCTTAAGCTATGTCTGGTTTCTTTTTGAGTGATTGTGGGTGTGAAGGAAAAGTGGATAAGCGTCGAACGAAGGAAGGGGAATGAGCGGGATGAAGGTGGGGGAAGGGGGGAAGGGGGGAAGGATTTTTGGTGCTACTGTTGTTTATTTTTTGTCGTAATAGTAGTCCCCGTCCATATCCATATCCATATCCATATCCATATCGGTCTTCATCTACTCCATATCGGCGTCGGCATCGGCATCAGCATCGGCATCAGCATCAGAGTCGGCATCGGCATCGGCATCAGAGTCGGCATCAGCGTCGGCATCAGAGTCGGCATCAGCGTCGGCATCAGCATCAGCATCGGCATCGGCATCAGCATCAGCATCAGCATCAGCGTCGGCATCAGCATCGACATCGGCATCAGCATCGGCATCAGCGTCCACATCGGCATCAGCGTCCACATCGGCATCAGCGTCGGCATCAGCGTCGGCATCGGCATCAGCATCAGCGTCGGCATCAACATCGGCATCAGCATCAGCATCAGCATCAGCATCAGCGTCGGCGTCGGCATCGGCATCGGCATCAATATCAATATCCGCCGCCACATCCGCAGTCGTATCCGCACTCTCATACGTCAAGCCGACGCCGGCTCGATTGTCAGCACCATTGCCACCACCGCCGTTGACTTCGCCATACCCTCCACCATTTCCAAACCCACCATCCCCGTGCCCCTGCATGCCAAAGTCCATCACTTGTGGAATGGGATTAGGCAATGGTGCGGCCAGGTTCAGCGCTGTAACATCACTCATTAGTCTTTCGCACTACTAGATGAGAAGAAGAAAAAGATGGAAAGTCACTTACCAGGCAGGCATAACAAAGACGCAAGCGTCTGAATCAAAAGTTCCGGACCCATTGTATCAAACTTTTCCGAAAATAAAAAAAAATGAGAGAATGAAAGGTTTACACGATTGTGTATAAAGGGAAAGGACCGCCGAGGGATAATCTGAAATGGGCACAGTGAGATGTTGATTTCTTCCAGAGAGGAATAAAAGACTATCGATAGTCACAAATGAGAGGAGAAGAATAGATAAGGTCGAGAAGACGACGCGGCCGGCGCTTTACTACAATAAAAAGAAGCGAAAAGAAAAAACTATCGCAAAGAAACTTCAAGTCCCTTCCTTCCTATGCGAGTGAATGAGTGAATTAGAGAGTGGTGGGTGGATGGGTAGATGGATGTAGGAAAGGAGAAAGAGAGTTCTTGGGCGGCGTTAGAAGGTGGGCTTCATATAATGCTCGCAGATGGCTGCTGCATACCGGGTTTTTTTGATCAGATTAGAATACCTGGGAGAAAAAAAGCTTTGTTATGCCCAGTTTTACTTGCGTTTGGAGGGGGGTTTTTTTTGACTACACCGGGGGGTGTAATGGAAGGCGGGAAATACAGTAAGTTTCATCCAACAATCACCACCGAGATTTTTTTATAGTAGAATCGCCGGATGTATCCAGCCTGCTTGGATGCTTAGGTTTTCTTATATGGACAACTTACGTAGTGTGCGTATTGTTATCACCTAAGCTCTGGAACCCCTAGTATAGCTTGCAATGTACCCTATTCAATCTTAGTCCCAAGCAGTCGCCATAACAATTATAACCAGCATCTTATCTAGCATTACTCTACAGGAACTAGGCCTCCTCGTGACCGAGGGGGAAGAATAATCAGTATGAGATAAACCTTTACCGATCCCCCTTCTCTACCTCGACCGCGCTCACCTCGGAGCTAGGCCTACGCTTTACCATGTTTTACAGCTCCTCTAACCGTGATCCCTTTCGCTGTTGCGTTAAATTAACTGGCAAGTGGCATAGTCGTCCGTACGCGCACAACAGGGGGACTAGGTGTGAGGGTTCGGGGGGTGCCTTTCGCGGTCGAAATTCCCTACTGACAAACAAAGACTGCAGGATAAATAACATACTTGCATTAATTTACCAACGGCCGGTTTTCCAGAGCGGAGGAGAGGTTCCCTTGCTTATCAGAGGGTGAGAATGAGGAGGCAATATCCAGGAGTGGGGTAGTGTAAGAGTAGTCATGTCCGATATGGTAATGATGCGTACTGGCTAGCTATCCAAGGCGAGAGACTTGATCTGATACTAAGGAGTCTGAGCCGTACTGGGTGCGTGCCTATCCTAAAACTGTAGCCACCGAACCTCCCTCCACCCGCTTGGTGCGCTCCCGGTAAGTCACGGTCCGGTATACAATAGCAGCCGAGGGGTATCGGTATGAAATGAACGATAATAGAAGGGCTGTCAGAGAAGGGGGGGTTATCCCTTGTTATTGCATTCCGAGGGCAAACTGGTATGGTGCGGTATGGAACACCACTAAAAGATGGAGTTGGACTTGAGTGATGTGCGCGAGCAAGGTTTGAGGTTGCGAATTCATAGAGCCTCACTCGTGGCTTGGCTAGGACGCTAAGAGTAAGTGTGGTGCAATCCGGTAATCCAACATCCCTGCTCAGAACTCACACTGACTTCTCCACTCAATTCACCACCAGGAATGATCCCTGCCCGTTCTTCCATAAAACGCCCTTCCCACCGCCACGGCCAGCAGAGCCGCACCACCAAAAAGGGGCTTTGCTACCGTATTCCACTGAGCTATCCACACAACGGTTGAGGCCCAGTCAATTACTCGAGTAAAAGAGGAGGAGGAACGAGGTGAGCCGATGACATGCGGCCGGCCACCCTGTTGGTCCCTTTTACCGGATCCTCGCCGGCAACCCCTTCCCTTCCACTCTCTCCTCCGCCGGAGTCACTAACACACCGATCCACTATCCGCATACGCCCACCACCCGCGTACCCCGCCGTCAGGCACCCATCCCACCTACACCTTCAGGCGAATAAGCCGGATACTTCTTTGATGAAGACGAAGCACAATATTCCTCTGAGCGCGGGCACTGCGGGCCACGAAAGTGGACTGTTAAGTGCCGCCTTGATGCACAGAGGGTCTACTCCCCGAGCACGGATCCTCGCTGGCTGGCGTGCAGGGAATTATTCTTTGGGTTGTTTGGGACTTAGATGGTACTTGCGTGCTTTGGGGCCCTTCTATTGCCCAGTGAGGAGCAAGCGGACCTTGGCTTTGTTGGGAATGTGTATTCCGGTGATTGCAGGTATGTTGATGGTACCGACACTGTACATCGTGCATTACTGGCGGTTTTGTTAATAGGTGTATTAACGGCGATAACTTAGACTGCGCAGATAATCAATGCGCTGATGGGGAATGAAGTGGACATGTCGCACGCAACATACGAGTATGCTGATCTCAACTCATCTCCCGGCGAAATCTGCGGAGCTTGCCTCTCCGCAGGCAGTGTTCGATTGTTTCTAGGCCGGCGCTGGGGGTCGTTCTCCCAGTGCTCGCTTTCGTCGCGTTCTTTAAGGTGCATATAGCGGTGGACTGCGGTGTTGCTGTGGTAAGAGAGCCTTTTCTACACTCAGCCCGGGCTTCAATAACGTGAAGAAGCACTACGACGCCTGCCCCCCCCCCCGGCTCCTATACCTGCCATTCCACGGATACACCAATGAAGATAACGCTAGATCTCTACGAACTATTCTCTAAGCGAAAGGGGGCTTGGGAAGCGTTATCTCCAGATCAGTGTATCACCGCTTATGCAGATGACTGCAGGACGAAATACGGACACCTCCTCGCTACGACCAAAAAAGACCCCGGCGCAGAGGGTGGTTCTGGCGGGATCTTGGAACTAGGGGTAATGAGGTAGTGGAAATTTGGGCGCGGGACTACCTGGATGTGTAGAGTGCACGAGCACACTGCATGGCCTTGCGATGAGGATGGGGGATGCAATCTACGGCGGTTATCTGGGAGCGGTTGGAGACTGGGTTGGTGGGGGTACAGTACAAGATAGACCACTGTCTCGCAGAGAACCTCTCAGTGGCCGAGGAGCCAATACGCAAAATCGGGTTTTAGAGACCAATATTTCTTGTCACTACCGCGGGAGTCATGCTCCTCGCAATGATAATCTAGGAAACGCTTTTCTAGTCCATGGATAAAGGATCGCGGATGGGCCCGCTGCCCTTAACGCTAGGCGACGCGATGGAGTTGTTTCTTGGAAACCAGGACAAAATGAAGGAGAGGGTGTTCACCTTTTCGAAATCCGACCCTGGGTGCTAGGCTTGCCTGCCCACACCTTCGCCCCCACGCGAAACGAGCACACGATGATGACACGCACTACAATTGGGCTACTGTCTCGCGCTTGACTTGGAGGACTTACGACCTTCTCACCGTCTTCGTGTTCATCGCCATCATCGCGACGAAGTTGTCCTTGTTGGCAGCATTGACCGCATATGTGCTCTCTTCACTGTTCAATGTCGACATCACGTTCTTGAACATGTGGTTGCTGGTGAAACACTGGGTGGAGCCATGTATACCATCGGATGGTCTTTGCCGAGGTTCATATTCATGTACATGCTCACGTTATTGCTTCTCGCGGTCCCATGCCTGTTCGTGAAGAAGAGGGTTAGGTGGGTTTCGGGCTGGGCGTGAAGACACTGGCCAAGAGGGTGAATGGGGGATAAGGAGGGGGATGGTGGTTGTGGCTTACGGGTAAATTTGCTCCGTTTTATCACGCCATCACATGTTGGGCTCTAATGTATTGGAATTGAGAGGAATTTTGTTTCTAGGAAATGACTATACAGAAGGTTTTGACACGAGTGAGCTTCTGTGATGTCATTATCATTTATTCTTCAATCATAGATATCTGCCTGCCCTTCCGACATCAACCAAATCTATCAAACGCTCTTCAAAGGCGTCTTGACCATGACACTCATGACCTCGAATAGCACGTCCTAATGCGAATCAGCACCTGCAATCCCTATCCACCACCAGCCCGAAGAAAGAAGGAAATCTCACCGCAGCAGCCATAGTTGTCAACTCAGCATTTGTATCATAAGCCGGCGCAACCTCCACAATATCCGCGCCAACCAATTGCAGCCCATCCAAGCCGCGAATGATAGCCCTCAACTCGCGCGTGCTCCACCCCCCGGTCTCGGGTGTTCCGGTTGCCGGTGCAAATGCCGGATCCAAAGAGTCGACTATTTACCTCCACCTATTAGCAACCACTCCCGCACGCAGCGGAGAAGGGAAGGAGGGGGAGAGATACTATCGATCGAGAGGTAAACCAGTCCGTCGCCAACTCTCTCCCGGATCTTTTTGATTATTCCACGGACGCCGATCTCGTCGATCTCGTGCGCCTCGATGAGGTCGAAGCCGACAACGGCGTCATTTTCGTAGTCGCTGGGGCCGGATAGCGTAGTTCTTATTCCGGCGTCTGGTGGGTCATTAGTTCTGCGCTGATGAGGATCGAAGGTGGGGGGGGGGGATGAGGAAGTACGGATGTTTGTGTTATTTTTTAGTAGGCCTTCCTTGTACGCGTGCCACTTTTGGTACTATCAGTATGCAGAAGGTGGAGGAGTGTGGAGGAAGGGAACATACGAAGTAAGTCCCGTGATTAACGGAAGCCTGTTCAGTTGGTGCACCCCCGAATACTTTTGGAACCCAGGTCTATTCACTCTCCATCATCAGCTTTCACTTTCTCCCCCCTTCGCCACTTGTTAGCAGGGGAACCCACATCCAAATGACTATCAAAATGAATAACAGACACCGGTCCATAGGCCTTCTTCACGCTCCTGAGGATCGGCAACACAATGGTATGGTCACCACCAAGCGTGATAATCCTAGGCAATACTTTCCCACCTTTGGCCGGGCCCTTTCTCTTCTCGTCCGCTCCGTACGCTGGCGTCCTGGACAGGAGGCTGTAGTGCCCCTGCTCAATCTGCTTGATGGCGTATGCGTTATCGTAGGACGTGACGGGGATATCGCCGCAGTCCAGGACTCGCGCCCAGGAGTTGAAGGGGTTCACGGAGAGGAGGGTGTTGTAGCCGCCGCTGAAGGAGAGTTTGTGTGAGCCTGGGAGTGAAGATTTTGTCAGTTGGAAGAAGGGGGAGGGGAAGAGGTACTAGAGATTTAGACGGCGGGAACCTTGACGGATTCCAGAAGGGCCGAAACGTGCGCCGGGGCGGTAGGAGGTTCCGGTGTCGAAGGGAGCGCCTGGGATCGTTAATCATTGCCACCACCACCACCACCACTACCGATCGGAGAGAGGGAGCACCTAGGAAGGCTATATCAAACTTCTCCTCATCGGAGGATAGACACGGAAAGTAGGGTATTCTTCCGAACGTTGAGATGCCACTGAAGACGCTGTCTGCCTATAGCATTCCGTCATTATCAGCTTCGTCACTTCCGCAATTGAGTCGTGGGAAGGGGGCAATGGAAGAAGAAGAAGAATACCTGCGTCCCCCCATCCCCCGGCAGGACGTTATACCACAACCTCTCTTTATGCGGCCCTTGGGCATTCAAGTGTTCCTGCAAGCTCCCGGAATGCTCGTGACCCCAAACTACCTCTCTACCCAACCCCACCAAAGCAGTTAAAAGTAAAGTCTTTGTAAGCATATTTGATGTATCTCTTCCTCTTTCTTTTTTTCTTCTTCTTCTTTCAATTGACCTCTCTATCTCTCTCTTCTCCCGTATTTAATCGACTCAATTCACGTTACATGCCTAGATATTTGTAGCCCCCCCAGACTCAACTACACATTTCAAAGCACAGGGCGTAAAAAAAACGATAGAAAAGGCCATGACCCACGCGGAGTAAGGTCTGGTACCTAGGATGAATGCCGTTACCATCATCATTAGGCGGAAAGGGGGGGTTGATTTCTTGTACGTAATAGATAAACCTCACCGGCCGCCGGTATTACAGTTGCACATTATTAGAAGTATGAAAAGTTGAGATGGAAAGTTGTTGGTAAGTTAAGTGTGTTGTGCCGTTCCAAACGCCTGATAATATTCCGGGGGTGGCATGGCACTGCAGCTCCGTGCTTGCTAATAGCTAGCTATGATAGCTGGTTACCTAAAGTTACCGTCAGCGTTCCATCCAGCACACCTATATGATGCAGCACAAGTTCTCGGAAGTACGGGGGGGATCGGGATGTCATCTTCCTGCATATCTAATATTTTTTCCCAGCTAGCTAGCTAGCTAACCACCACGAGTGCAGTGACCGGTAGTCAATTCGTCAAAAAAGCGATAGACAACCCACAGCAGACTAAACGCGCTTACTACACACGCTCTCCAATCGATGATCCCTTCCCCCCCCGCATTTAGCTTGAATTGAGTGAGTTAGTGAACGAGTGAGGGGGGGGGGAGGGCGATAACTACCCGAAGACCCCAAACGTTTTAATTTCCTCTTACGGACTACTCATTACTTGTAACCCTTACGACTTGCGGGAAATGTCATCGAGTGATTTCCTTACTCTTACGTAACCCCACTTTTTTTTTCCCCCGTATAAGAATTGATTTCCTGTTACGTTTATGAAATTGTTCTCGTTACCTTATCTCTCTTAGCTAATGGAAACTGGGTAGTAGGCTAAGCCTCATGTTACCCACGTAGCTTATGCTATGAGCCTTCCTGGTTAACCGGCTTGAAATGGTGGTAGACATGAGAGAGAGTTCGAGATCGGAAAGAAAGAAAAGAAAAGAAAAGTAAGGGTTCGAATTATTGTGGGATGGAGGGAGAGGAATGTGGTTTACTGGGGCAGGGATTGGTTGCTTTCTAGGGAGGGAGGCGAGATAAGGCGGGAATGCTCGATAAATGGGATTGGGGTGGATTGGATCGACGGATGCAAGGGAGGGTGGTGGGCAGGAGGGTGGGGCGGATAATAATTGATCCGTGGGTGATTGGTTAGAATTTGGCCGTTGGGACCGGACTGCATGCTATCTTCCAGTTTGGATAGTGTGAACATAATAACTATGCGTTTGGGTCGACATTTCATCATTTACTCTATCTTTTGGGGATTAATAGTTCCAAGGCCGAGTTTTGTACCAAGTCAATAGGTAAACTTGTTCGTCTGATCATTTCCTCTATCATACATCTATCCAGCATACCGGTACCGTACATGGAAAAGAAAAGAAAGAAATAATTTATCCCCTCTACTACAGTCAAAGTGGCAGCCATCAGAGCCCCCCCTGTTCAATCTGTTCATCACTTTCCATCCTTTCAAACGCCTTCACAACCTGTCTATCCCAATTGCTAAACCCCACAAGACCCCATTCCATCGCCCCAACAAGGTACAGTGCTATGCATTGCCCAACCCAAAGGCCCTCAAGTCCCCAGCCGTGGAAGGCGAGCCAGATACCTAACGGCAGGGCACCAAGGTAGTAACTGACAAGGTTTACCGCTGCACCAATATGTTGGCGGCCCATGCCTCTTAGTGCTCCTCCGCAGCTGCCTGTGAATTATTAGCCTTGAGATCGGACAGAGAAGAGAAATTGGGGGGGAAGACCGTTTAGCCCATCGGCAATTTGAAATAGCGCAACGAGCGGCATGACTTGTGCGGTAAGTTTGATAACCTCGACGTCATCGCTGAAGATCTTCGCGTAGTAGTCTTTCACAATGAGCATTACTGTCATTACTGCCGCTCCGAGGATAATGCTAAGGACTGCAGCAGTATTAGCTGCTCTCGCAGCACCTTTCGCATCTCGTGCTCCGAGAAGATTTCCCACGCGGGCAGACGCAGCGACGCCAATGCCGAAGGGAATTGTATTGAGAACTTGGTCCGTTGTCATAATTACTGATTGAGAGGCGAGGGACACAGTACCTAACCTCCCGGCTGCCAGGGCTACAATTTCGAACGCCCACTATGATCATCAGCGCTGACCTCTCGGGTGGAAGAGTGACAAATACCCATTCAGTCCCAACCATAACAAACCCCAACCCTGCCAGCCTCGCGAATACGCCCATATTCCTTAAGCACGCTCTATCCCATCCGCCCCAAGCCCTCCAGCCCCGAGAAAACCGAGCATACCCCATGATCCCCAAAAACCCCACCCAGTACGTAATGCCCGTCGCAATCGGTGCACCGATAAGTCCCATGCCAAAATTGTAGACAAACAACCAATTGAGCAACGCATTCAACGGACTCGTTATCAACAGGACATAGGTTCCCGCGCGCATAATACCCTGAGCTTGAAGGAACTTCTTCCCGGCTTCGAAATATATGTAGCCAAGACCGCCGGGTATCAAATATCGTAGGAAAGTAGCGGACTCGGCGGAGAGGCTGGGATCCTGGCCAAGTCGCAGGAAGACTTCCTCCGAGAAGTACCATAGGATTGCAATGGGAATATAGAATACTCCTAACACCACGAAAGCACGCTGTAGTAAGATGCCGAGTTCGTGAGGGTTTTTACTGCCGGTGAAGGATGAGGAGCAGAGTGTGTCCAGCGCTGTTGTCCCCCCTAGAGCGATCAGCCAAGCTGTGGACATGGCAAACATATAAGAGAATGCAGCCGTGGCGAGGTGCTCGGGGGAGAGGCGGCCAACTATTAGCACAGAGATTGTCTGTAGGGAATTTTGTAATGTGTAGGCGAGGATTACGGGGATGCTGTTCTTGAGTAGGAGGGCGAATTCCGAGACCACACTTCCTGATTCATTGTCGTGGTTCGCGGGCTTTGGTAATAGGGAAGTGCGCTCGTCTGTTTCTGGTGGTATGTTTGTTTTCTTGTGGAGGAAGGGGAACCATGGTGACATCCTTGCGGTAGTAGTGGATGAAGATGAGGGAGTGAAGCTCAGCGGTGATGTGCGAGTTCAGGTGCCACAGACGATGGCCGACGGTTCACCGTTCTATGGTGTAGTTATAGGAATGTTTGTATGCTCTCTGTCTTGGGGGATATTGGCCCTTTTGGCAATTGGATAGGTAGACAGGTAGATAGAAGGGTGCTCGTAGATAAACGCCTATCGCTTTACCGGCACTGTGTTGCGCGGTAGTATACAATACTGCGCTGGCTCCGAGTAGCTGATAAACAGGGCAGACCACAGGCCAGGTTGGAACAAGATAGAACAAATATGTACTATAGCCAATAGCCTGCAGCTCTTGAAACAGACCGAGAGCACCCTAAAAACCAAAACTCGAGAGAGGGAAGGAGGAAGAGACTTCAAGATCAAGATTAAGATCGATGGGGTAGACACTCAGAAGTATTCACAGAATCTCTGCCTCTTTCTGCTCATCACGACAACACTTAGATATAGTGTCGTTCATTTCTTCAATCCTATCCTTTCCCTTTCCTCTCCTCCATTTACCTAATTCAATCTAACCCCTCCAATTCCTGTTGTGAAGTTCCACTCTCCTCATCCCGGAATTACCTAACAGTGGTCTTTCAGGCAAGGCGCAAGCTACCCATACCTCTGTTTCCCCACCAGATACAAGTACCAGCAACTTAATGTCTCGACCCTCGCGGGGGGGGGGGGTCAGTCGGCTACCGGATTCAGCTATCGCAGATCCCGTACCATATCCGGTGCATCCCAGCACCAGTCAACCCAAACGGGAGAGTTCGAATCGCTATTTTTATTTTTATTATTTTAACCCGCGCCAATGGCCGTAAGTTTGCTTATCGGGGAATTTTACGTAAAAGTTGTCAAGGGTCCAGAGGCACGCCAAGGATTGTAACCAAAGGAATCGCGATTGTCCAGGGGAATTGTATGGGATGGGGAAGAGCAGGGGAAGGGAGGACGGGAAGGGAGAGGGGGTTGGTTGGGCTCGGAGAGGATAGTGCAGATTTGTTGGTGGTGCAAGTTAGCCTGAGTGAGGTGTGGATGAGTCAGGGTCTCATGCTGCCCGTGTTTGAAAGTGGCTCGACCCCCGCTCAGATAACTGTGTGATACAAGCACCGACCTATCCTGTCTGCAGGTTTGGATGAAGGTAAGTGACGAGACGGACGGGGGTGGTGGCAGATATCTCCTCTGGCTACCCTTACCCCCTGTCCGTCTCATCACTAACCTCCATAGCCGAGTGCTGTGCTCCAGCAGGCTCGTTATTGGGCAGAATTCAGCAAGCGAGGTGACCGTGCCCCAATCCTTTACCAGTATTGAGATCTAACTTTATCCCGGTATCACATCGGACATCGAGTCAGATATGGCGAGGAACATCTGTAACCGGGATAGGCGGATATTCTCTCTAGCTATTATTAGTAGGTTAATGTGCCAAGACTCGTCCTATTCAAGGTTAATATCTTGGCAAACACCCATTAACAGTTCTTGTCAAGGAGTGAACACTAATTAACCAATCCCAGCCATTCCTCCTACCGAATTCTGTGCCCCAATATCTCCATGAAAACATGATATATCTATTTCTCTCTATCGATGCGCAGAGGATCACCTGTTCTATCACCGAGGAGAGCCAAAGTTCTCATTAGACATGTGGTTGAAAATCCCTTGATGTTTGAAGATGGACAATACTTTCTTGGCAAAACACTCTGGCCGCAGATATCCTCATGATAACTGCAGGATGCCTATTAGAGATATAATACGACTACGTACTTCCTTTCAAGCGATCGATAGACCCTCCAACCCCTACTCGAGCACTCGTACTGCATACTGGTACAGTAATACAGTAATACGGTACAAATACCGGCACGAGTACAAGTGAACATGCCTATCGCCGCAGCCCCGCAAAATCTCGTGAAATCCGCTCTCTCTCCGTGGGCCCGGTAATCTCCGAATCCACAGACAAAAGCCTTTCTAGCATAGCATAAGGCTAACTATCTACGGACTTTTTGGATCCCATCAACTATCATTCGCAATTCTGTTACGATATCTTGCCAAACTAAACCTATCCTAGGCTAAAGGGCTGATGCCCGCCCGCTGATAATCTGATAGTGGATTTCACGAGGGTTTACGGTATCATAGTTCAATTAAAGGGCTTTAACCATTAACTTATCATACGGTATTGCCCAACTTTTCTGCTGCGCAGACAGCATGCCAAGGCCCTTAACGTTCTACAATAATCTGCATACATAGTGCTGTGTGGTGCGGGTGCACGGATTCACCGGGCCCCACTATTGGTACCCTCCTCCGCAGCGGGTCACGACATGCCAGTGGCGGCCGACAACCGAGACAACTATTGGTGGAGTGGAGTAGCGGTAATCCTCCACTGCTTATTCCCTTGTGATATCTCAAAAGACCCTAGGATCACACTTATCATGTCGAAGCCGTGTTAAACATTTCAGGGCCTCCCACCGAGATCGCGCGCTCCGCGAAGGGGGAAAGGTAATCTCACTGGCGTTTAAGCGTTATCTCCCATGACCAACTGTCTTTAGTACACGCTTCAACCGTCGCGTTTGCTTCTTGCGGTTGTTATTTGCCCCTTGGAATTTGCCATCTTGCCTGCTTGTGGGGGACTTTTTTCCCACTTCCCAACGGCCAAAGACCGGTCGGTCTATCACACGCAATTCCGGCGCTCGCTCCCTTTTTTATTATTCGCGGTATCGTTCTTGTGTACGGATAGAAGATATCAGAGGGTAAGCCCACTGCGACGGGCTATCAGGATCTCACTGAGGACTCTAGACTTTCCTGTATCCCCTTGATAAATACGGCGACGACCAGCAAGCCGATCCAGCGAGACGCTCCATAGCGAAACAGATATGTCGAAAGAGGAAGCAGGACAGAACAAGCCTTCTGTCGAGCAGAAGACTCCCGCTTACGATAACCAACACGAGGTTGGTTTCGTGCAGGAGTACACTCCTGTCAAACGTGGTATTGAGCTTCATCCGAAACCCACAGCCGACCCCTTGGACCCTTTGAACTTTCCAAGATGGCGGAAATGGGCCGCTTTGGGTATCGTCATGTGGATGTGATTTTGTCCTTCTTTTATTGTTGTGGTGTCGCTATGCATATCTGACTTTGCAGGTACTTTTTGTTCACATACATCACCACCACCACTGTGCCATCCTTCGGCCTCTTGCAAGAGCAATACTCAATCTCGTATTCCCAGGTGAACTGGACAGTCGCTATCCCGGCTTTGGGCCTTTCCGTAGGCCCACTTGTCTGGTCATCCTTGTCGGATATCTATGGACGTCGCATCATCTTAATTATCGGCACCACAATAGCCCTGGTGGCCACTATTGGCTCCGCTGTTGCAAAGGATTATAGTGGTTACATGGCTGCTAGATTTTTCCAAGGTCTCGGGGTTGCACCAGCTTCAACTGTCGGAATGGCCGTTGTGAACGATCTCTTCTTTGAGCACGAGCGTGGACAAAAGTTCGGCTTGTGGGTTCTGGCGATAGACATGGGGCTACTAGTCGGCCCTCTGAGTATGCTTAAGCCGATCCCTTAGACTGGCCAAAAGCTAACCAACCCCCGCAGTCGGTGGATTCATCACTCTAGTGGATCAATACTGGGTAGCTTGGCTTACGGCTATCTTGTTTGCTGTCTTGTTAGTTGCGGAGGTCTTGTTCTTTCCGGAAACTCTCTATCCAAGAAATCTTATGCTTTCGCGCCTACCAACATCTTCTGGGCCCAATGCCGATAGCGAGAAGGCTGCAGCCGTATCTGCTTCAAATGATATTGCCAGAACCAGGCAATTGCCATTTTTGAATATATGGATGGTTCCGGGAATCGAGCATCCAAAGCCGTGGGATACCTTGATACGATTTATCCAGATGTGGACATTCCCGAACGTAGTATTTGCCGTAGTAGTCTACAGTTTTGCATGGTCAGTCTCATCTCTGAACAATTGAACAACACCTAATAGATAAAAGGTACTGGTGGATCATGTCTGTGATAACATTCCTCCCGGCAGCATACCCGAACTACAGACCCCAGATACAAGGCCTCTTGTACGGCGGTATGATCTTGGGGACACTCTTTTCTGAGCTTTTATGCTCTGGGACGTTGGGTGATTGGATCATTCTTAAACTTGCGGAGAAGAATGATAACGTAAGAGAAGCGGAAATGAGATTGTGGCTCCTATACCCTGCTGCCGTCATATCTGCCGGTAAGCTTAACAAGTTCTAGGATTGTCACTTGCTGACCATATAAAGTTGGATTGATAGTATGGGGTATCAGTGTGGATAAGGGCTACCACTGGATGGTCGGTCAGGTAGCCCTCTTCCTGGGTAACCACACCATCATCGAATTGTGCTGAGTGTTACTAACGAAGATATAGTCGCCGCGGGAATCCAAATGGGCAACACCGCAATCTGCGCCTATGTAGTAGATTGCTATCCGCTTCATGCGATGTCGGTAATAAGCTTCTATGTCGTTCTGCTCAATTTGTCGGCATTCGCGAATCCTTTCTTCATAGCCCCATGGTGCGACACTGTGGGATTCACATGGACATTTGCTACACAAGGCCTCCTTACGGCCTTTGTAGCGATTCCCGCGATTTCCATATTGCATGTATTTGGTAAAAGATGGAGAGAGAAGAGAGGTGCTCCCAAGTGGATTTCGCCGGAGTACTCATAAGGTGTATGCTTCTAGTTCTTTTGATTCTTAGTATGATATACCATTATAGCATTTCCTCTTTAATGGATTCATACCTCTCTCGCCTGGGTCTTGCCCTTTGAAAGAAAAGCAGTTGAAACAGAGGTATTCAGCCCCGGGTTGAGAGAGCGTTCTCCGAGTGCCAAGTTTCGAGTTGGTTTCGTACACGAGGTGGTCTTACATGCACTAAAGTCTTTCGACTCGAAAAAAACTCGCATAACCGTTTCTCGACCCCGGGCTGAATGCCTCTAATAAGGATGATGGTCGGATAGCATCACGCGGGGATATTGGGTGGTACCGTGTTGTCTCGAGCTGTAGTCTTCCTCCGTTTCTATCTAAAATCCAAAGTGACCTAACCCTATTGTCGCTCCCGGCAAGGATTCCCTGGAAAAGGCATAGCAGCTATTGGAGTGCATACGGCAGCCAATCTTGTTTTGATCATTTTATGGGATGAGATTGGCCTGTCGGGTCGTTTTTGGTGAGATCTGCGGTGCACATAAGGTATGATAGGATCTAACGCAACACGCCCCGAGCACGCAAAAATGCTTGGCGAGGAACTACTTCTAATGTGGTAATAGCCCTCCGCCGGGGTTTTATAAATCTGACACAAACTGTATTATGATAATTGGTGGTATTATGCGGCGGCGCTGGGAGCTTTTGCGCTTGCTTTGTTCCAGCGCGCTATAGCACAAGTACCATACATTGTGCTTGCAAACCCCAGCTGAGCAAGATATATTGTGCCCCGATTGGTCAAAATTACGGCATATGCAAGCCTCCAGGCAACTCCCCCAAGCGAAGGAAGCCGCCCAACTCTCTCGATGACTTCATGGCGATTAATACTTGTATTGTCCGGCCCGCACAGGGTGCTCGTACTGATAGTGAAGCAGTATGGGCGCTCAGATGCGCGCGGATAATTAGCTGTACTTCTATATTCTTCTAATCTCTATGTTTGGGCAGTTCTTACCTGTTAATTGTAGTACTCGCTATAGCGGAGCGAGTGTCAATTGCTTAGGAGAGGAGGGGAGTTGATCTGCATAAAGACGGGTTGGCTACCTCCCGGAGTTTGTTGGATCTACCTCTTAGCTAATAGGTACTGCAAGATGTAAGGGAGGGGCAGCCCCCATCGCCCACTCGTCACGAGTGAAACTCAGGAGTCTGTGGGGCCTGGCGTCCGGCAATCTCGGTAGGCGGCCCGTAAGGTCTCCTGCCTTGGAGGCTTTGGGAAGAAGAACGGCAAGCCATAACAAGACTGCATGAGGCTAGGTTAGTTGGGGGTTTCCAACCCTCCCAAACACTGGCAGTATCATAACATATTTTGTGACAAGATTTGGGTTGGGGGTCGGGACCTACCTACCCTTCCTGAGTATCGGGGGTGTCAAAACCTGCCAAGAGGGTCTCCCTCCTATAGTTTAGAGCTTGCGATGCCACAATTACATCTTCAATAGCATTATTATCGGCTGCGCCGTGGCCCGCGTTGGTCCTACAAGGAGGGGTCCAGGACTCCGGCTCCAAGGATGTTGCCATAGGTGGAGATTTTCACTTTCTCAAACCACCGCGTAGAAATCCTGAGAATAGTTAGTTTTAGCATACGATATTTGGGTGCTCAAAGGCTTGTTTTCCGATCATGATAATACTTTTTCATAGACATCCTACCACTCTAGAAGCGATGAGCTAGGATTAGAACCATTAGGGCATGAGCTGTTCACTGGCATGATACGGTTAATCAAAAACCCCTGAGGTTTCATTCTTGAATATTGGGCCTTTTTTGCATGGCGGATATTAGATATAGGTTGGCAATCCCAAACATGTGGCTCATTGCTCGGGGACTATCAGCTCCACCAAGCTAATGGAAACTGTTGGAAAACTAATCGAAGTGCTCCTACGTATCCATTGCGTTCACAAACACCCGAAAATTCAGTGCAATTGCCAATAGGGCAATATATTCGATGGTTGGACCAGCATTTTTTTTTAGCAAGAGAGGACTGAACGGGGTAAGCGTACCTGATTTGCTGTAAATAAGGCTCTGGAACTTGCAGAAGTTCTCTCTTCCAAGTCCAAGGTGATCGGGGGCCTAAAGGAATGCTGTCTGACCCGGGGGGTATTCGCCGAATTCCCTACTTAAGGACCATCGGGCCACTGACTAGATAACTCCCTACGCTGGTAATTGTAGAGCATTCATTTAGTCTAGGCGATTCTATGAGCACGGATTTACGTCTGCTCGTCTAGTCGAACTGGGGGGTTTTTTTTTGGAAAGGGTTTTTATTGCATGCCGCCAGAATTCGGTCCTTTTGCTTTGATCTGGGTGGCATGCAATGGCAGTTCTTTTTCTTTCTTCTTTCTAAAATAAAAAGCTTTTCGACGCTACGAGTGCTGCGGAAGATCTCCCCGTAACTCTGATTGACAGGCCGATCCGGCCTCTCATTGTTATCGTCATTACTCTCTATATCTTTACTAAGCATGTTCGCGGAAGCTAATATTTTACCATAATCGTTGCTGAAATTTTGGCCTACGTAAATTCGATAGGTGAAATACAATTAACCCCTGATGATATCGAAACACCAGGAGCGGATCAAAAGTAGCAATTCTGATACTCGATATAGTACGGTACATGGATATTTCCCGGAGGTACTAAACGGACCACCGTTTGGGACGGGTTGCCAAACCTCTGATATAAACTGGATCCCTTTAAGCTAACATCTTGTCTCTGTATGTATCCTCTCTAAGTCTAAGGAAATTTCCGGCCCTCTCGCGGTAGATATCTCGCGAAGGTGCTAGGAGGTAGGGCCAGAGAGGGCATAGCCGCTATCATCCTACAAACGATTGCAGCGCCCTCTAATATATTTCCTGTCCTAGACACGAAGGAAGCCACTGGGGGGTTGGAATATCCAAGTGACAAAGTAAATTCAAACGTATCGAAATGACCGGGTACTCAAGTTATGCGACGACATATGCCTCCCTTCTGGTGCCCCGGATCTGAAGAGACTGAAACTGCGATCGGAAGACTATAGCTACCTACTTTCTGACCAGTGCTGGCGCTACAGGTACACAAATTTCCACTTGGTGACAGGGAATCTTGAGCCTTTTCTTGACTGTTGGGGTCTCCTTGGGGATAGCTACTTGACCAAGTGGATATCCTCCTTACTAAGTGAACTATTTAGCGGCCGGAATGGAACACATATGGCCCTCGATGTCCTGGCTTACTGCATTGTTCTTTTTTTGCTTATTTGACAACTCCTAGCAGCCTTCAACAGCCCTTCACGATGTGCAACATCATTGCCGATAATACCGGAGGTCTATTGTAGATCTCTATAGGTGTGAAGGGAGACTAATGACTTCAATTTCTGACGGCCTCCGTCTTGTTTGGTATTCATCAACTTATCAGACTCCTCGACATTCTCGGGCCATTCAGTCCTCAGAATTTCGATGCAAGACAAGTTTGTGTTGATAGAGTTGATAGTTAGGCCTAACCTGGCCTCCGTTCGGAAAGCCCCTATAGAGTGTGCTGGGGGTACAGGCGATACTAAATCTGGGAAACTACAAGATTCCAGTTCCAGAACGAGGTCCAGGATCATCACATAATATCACTCGAATTCTTTACAACCCTTTAATATGCTTATGAATCCGTAAGGGGAACCGGTGGTTGGTTTATGCTAATAGCTCGAGTCTTCTAGTGAAAGGGGGGTCCTCCCTCTGCAAGAGTGTCTCGGTGACCTAGGAATGGAGCAGTCTTCGGGGAATTTCCACCACCCTTCGAAGCATTCAAAGATGTGATTTGTTTGGCTTGTTTTGTTTTTTTGGTCATTGAAGACTTTAATAAATAAAAAAGAGCCTACTGGAAACCGCTATTATACACATCGGTTTGTGCCATCCTTCATCGCGCTTAGCTATCTAAATTCTTTGTTGATGCCTGGGTTTTCCCTCATGATGTATCCCCCGCAGTGTTGATAGTGCCGAATTTCCCTACATCACGCTAAAATGCAAATTAAAAAACTAGCTCCCCACTTTTCTAGATATGTCAATCGAGTGATATCAAAGCATTTCAGGTCAAGTTATGATGCAGATCTTCTTCCATCCACAGGAGCACTAAACCTGATATGAGAGCGATGTTAGCCGTAGCTGTGAGGTAATGCGCCTGTTGAGATTTACTAACCAACATCCCGAGTCATGTGATAGCTTTACACAGCTATGAGATTGAATCCACCAATCAGGGAAATACGCTAATCTTGCTAGTGCCTCTTTAGCACGATGTAGGGAAATTCGGCACTATCAACACTGCAGGGGATAGGGTGATATCTTACTTGAGTGGTATCCTGGACGGGAGCATTATAAATCAGCGAACTTCCACAATTTCGAGGCATGAACAAAGGATCTACGTCACATAGTGGGGAATCACAAAGAGCTGATCTGTTGCCTTCCTAGAACCTTCTCTCTTCATTCACAGCTTCATACTCGATTCATGACTTTTTTTTAGGAAGTATTAGGAGAGAGGAGATTTACGCGGAGAGATATTTGGCTGAGGCTCTGGCGATTTCGTTGTTAATAGAAGAGAAAAGGGGAGTTAAGGAAGGAGGAGGAGAAAGGAAGCAATGCCTGGGAATAGGCCTATACACAAGATCGTGGGTCAAGACTCACAGAACGTCACTCGTGAAGACACATGAGGGGGAGCGCAAGCCCAATTTCCAACACTTTTAGCCGTGCTGGATATCATGGGTTCTTGCTTAGTCTTGGAGCTGTCTTGACTGTTATTAGTAATGGGTCCTTTATGACTTTTTAGGCACCTTCTCATCTTCGGTAGAACCGTTCCTGCCACCTTCAGTTCCCGATCAATTGTTGTACAAGCGGAACATTCCCTCCACTGTATCGGGCGGCTTCTGGCCTGCCTCACCTCGTATCATTTCTGACACTCTGGCCTAATGCTCAGGAGAGTTTTCAAGCCTTATGTCCCCTCTCTAAGGGCTGGGGACTCCCCTTGTTGATCTCTCGCTCACAGATCTGAGGACTTTTCTGAATTGTCCAGAGGGGCGTGGACGAGTGATAGAACATGGAACTGCCACCACCTACCTAAGCAGCTTTAATTCTTACTTCTAGAACACTAAACTACTTTTAGAAAAATGTCTTGAAAAGAAGACATGGTATCCCTAATACTAACAGTACCATATCTGTAGCTGTATTTCCCGCGGGGAAAGAGGGAAACTCTCTTGGACAAAATAAGTTGTGCCCCCCCCGGATGGTACTTACCGACCACATGGGAGGAACCTAGTATGGCCGGTAAATCGGATTTCACAGCGAGACAAATGCAGTGCATGGTTACAAGCCGTCAACGCGCCGCGGGGCGCCCCCCCCCCCCCCCCCCCCGGCAATATATTGGGAACCTTGGGGATTTGCTATGGGTCACTTGATGTGAACGTACGCACCACGAGAATAGACACCACGAGACAAACAGTCAGGGAACCCCGGGGGGGGGGGAAGGGTCATCCCCGGGGAAGTTTTACATTCCTGCATAGGGCCTGCGGTAACCAGGGGTTTGATTCTCAATCGCCTTATCCAATCTCTGTATGGGCTGGGATTCTAGGGGTAGCCTAGGGTATATAATGACATCTACTGGTTACCTCAGAGTCGGCGATTGCGAGTCTGCTCGGAGACGTCGATATACGGTCACGGTAGGCTATGTGCCATGCTCCATTGAGAAAAGATTTGCCCGATACTGTGGGAGGTCATTGCAGAACCTAGGATATATCTATATGAATAAACCTCTGTGCAGATTTCCTGGGGACAAGGGCCTTCTTGAGATCTCGATGGTGCCTTCTGCCCCCTTTCTACTCTACCCAAATTCCAGGATTAAAGGCTACTTTTGCACGGGAAGTGATAGCGGCCTTCATACATCACTCTTTGGTAAGCAATAGGGGGGTAGTACTGAACGCGCAAAGCAAGGGAGCCACTGTCTGGAAATAGAAATCCAAGGGGCAACAGCAACAAATGCATCATCACATGCTTAGGATTGAAATTAAAAAGAAAAGCAAGCCTATAAAAAAAGTGAGGGTTGGAGTGTTGGTAACCAAGTATCCCTACAACACAAACCAGGAACCCAAACACTAAACATTAAGAACACACTAGAGCATTAATTGCTGTAGTGCATACCCCCAGGGGCCTGGTAACCGCTCTCTAGGGCTTGCGTCATTTTGGTCCGTGATACTACCTCGTTCTCTTCCTGGATGAGGGCACAGCACCCACAACAGAAGGTCTTGCAACAATCCCCGCAGCCACTACCCTCTAAATTATATTTTCGCTTGATCTCACTGCGCTGCATGAAACCGAGAATAAAGTTGAACGGAGGTAGACACGTGCAAAGAGCGGCGTATCCCATACACTAAAAATGAGCCTGGGTTAGAAAAAAGAACGAAACTGGGAATGGAGATAGTAAAAGATGATGTGGGGTAATTTACTCCTCCGTTGCAGCAAGAATATCCGTCCATCGTGGGATTGTGCAAACGATGCCTAGTCCTTCCAAAGAGGATGCAAGGACACCACCAACCGGTGCAACCTTGAGGCGAAATTAGCCAATGTGGACTTTTTTTTCATATATAGCTCGAGTCGAGGCTCCCCCCCCTCCTCTTCCTCCCGCCGGCCCTAGTTGGGTGGTGTACTTACAAACCCCGCATTTGGAAAAGCACCCGCATAGTCCGTGCTCCCATTTCTGCAGACCGTGATGATGATGGTGGTGTACCTGTGGCGGCGGTGGAACATATTCCATTCCCTCGGATTCCGGCTTGTAGTTATATCCGCCGTGGTGAAGCTGCTGCGGTTGTTGCGGGTAATCATGCGATTGCGTATTTCCGCTGGCTTGGGGTGAGTAAGCGGCCTGGGGATATTGCTGGCCCGCCTCGTGATGTCGTTCCTCTAATTGGTACGACATCTTTCCTCTTTCCTTCGTTCTCTCTTCTCGGGATGAAGATAAAAATAATCGCGATCGGGTTTTCGCCCCCGCTTTCGCTTCCGCCTGTCCGTACGAACGCCGTTCGGGGGAAAGGGAAACCTAGTGGTGGAGGTTAAGCGGGTGAGATCGTTCCTTTCCTCGCCCTTCCTTCCGGGTCCGTTCCTTCCTTCCTTTTGGACGATAAAAGAGGTTTTTCCTTCCTGCTTGCCCTTGCAAAGTTGTCGAAGATCCACTGAGCGTCGCTGCAGTGACGGGATGTTAACCCCCTTAAGAAGTCCACAAAAGAGAGCGGTAGACCCAACCTTTGGGGGAGCACTTCCCCTTCTTGGAATCATCTTCGTGTTGGAGCTAATTTCAACATCCTAGATTTTGTGTTACTGCATGCGGCGGTTCCAGGGGAGCGCCTAGCTCATGGGACAGCTTATTATGCACTTGTAAGGTTGAAAATGGTGGGGCTGTTGAACCTTAACTTTGTGTGTCAGGGCTACGGGTTTCACGGAGGGCAGTGCATTAAGTTACGCGGGGGGGAATAATGGTGATTGGAGGATGGTTCTGTGTGTACGACTCAGTACGAGTACTTTTGGATCAGCTCCGGATGCAGGTGGAGCTCTTTTATTCTGATTAGTTATTGTTCCATTGTTCAATAATTCAGCCTTGTCGGATCCCGAGGGTGCGCAGATTACAGTACTGGCACTCTATCGGCGATGGAGTAGCGATATGGCGAATTGTGCTTCCAAAAATCAGCATCTAAGGAAACGCTTGATGATGGGCTCTGTTCTTTTTTTGACGTTATGGTGAGTGATTGAAACTTGCTCGATGAGCTAAATGACACAGGAAGACTGTGGTCTTATTTCTGGAGGGGGACCCGCTTAGAGCCTGTCCCTTTCAAATACCGTATTACTTGTGGGTTCAGCTTAAGTTAGCGCTAAATTAAATACTATTCTAAAACGGAAGTAATGGCAAGGATATACTGTTCAGAAGTGCAATCGTGCTATTCGGTCAACTGCTTGACCGGAAGTCTCTTACTTACGACCCCATAAATTCTACTCATCGTGCCGGACTATGATGGGCCGGTGGTCGCGTAGCGGGCCATGCGGGTAGAGGTTGCTCACAGAGACCGACGCTAATATCTTATTCCTATGATGATTCCCGAGCGCAAGAGTGAAGCAAGCATAAAACTAGACGCCCGGGTGGCGGGTAGCCAGACCGAGTTGGCGCGGGAAAAAGTATTAAGGTGAGACAAGCCAAGACGTAACCGTTATATGGCAAGGTTGTTGAGCCGAGTGGGTTGCAACAACTAAAGTATCATCCTCTTATTACTTCCAAAAATAGTTGACGGCTCCGATAAGGACTGTAAAGAGCAAGCCAAAAAGGAGAGAGATTGATAGGATGGAGATAGGACGCATTATGACACTTCTGGGTCATGAGACAGGTGGCGGCGGTCGTCACGGTGCATCAAATACCGTAACCACTGTGTATATACAGACCGTTGCCAAGAGCTATACGTGATATGTCGCCATTAGACTATACCGTATAAAGGAAGAGAAAAAAAGGAAAAAAAGAGAAACATATCAAAATTGCAGAATGGAAAACTGCCCGAGGACCCACTGGCAGGCAACTATTCATCTAATAGTCTAAATTCTACAGCATCGGTACTGGTATCAGCAGGTAAAAGCTCAGCATTCTCAGTTTCAGTGATCCCATAGCCCATTTCTTCCTCCGAACGTGCCCAGTCACCAACTACAAGCTCTCCCGGTGCGAAGCCTTTAATATTCAGCTCATGGTCATGAGAGCCATCAACCGGTAAAGAAATACCAGTATCACGGAAGGATTGGATGACAATCTTTTGCCGTGACTGACTCCCAGGCCTATGCCACTCCTCCCAAGCCCTGCCAACTGCCTCTGTAGTTACTATCCTATGCTGACTGATACTCCACTTCTCTATATCATCAACTTCTTCCTTCTTCTCCCTTAGCTCTTCTGTAAACTCTTTAATTAAGCCCTTAAACGGCTTATTCATAGCCACATCAAGTGGCTGGGTAAGGGGTGTGGTGCCAGCCGGGATTAAGGAGGGGGTGATATGGTGGTCTCGGCAGGTCTGTAAGACTTGAGGGGTAAGGTGAGCGCGAAACCGATCGAATATAAATAAAGCACGCTGTTTTCCGAACAGAGGTACAAGAAAGTTTAGAATAAACTTGGTAAACAAGGTCTCGTTCATCCATCCTGTTGGAGAAAACTCAACATGCACTCGTTTATCCCATTGATGTGATTCTCGTTCTCGAATTCTTGCTCCACTAGTTGCTGTAAAGATGAGAATTGGTGGAACTCGAGGTATTCCATCTGCAAAAATGCAAAGAAACAGAGTACATTGGCGCTTTTCAGAGCCTGATTCAGCACTTTTTGACCATACAGTTTTGGCACCTTGGATATCATAGGTACGGCCAATTAAATATTCCCAGGGGAGAGGTGTTTCATCAACATTACAGATCCTATGCTCTGGAATTCCGCCTTGATCGTCATTGCAAATATAGTGTAGAGCGAGAGGGTTGACAACCGGAGGTAAGGTGGGGGTACCGGAGACTGCAGAGGGGACAAGGGGTGTCAGGATCCGGTTCCTGCGATTGAATCTCAGCCAAATAAGGATTTGGTCTTTGTAGTTTGCTGGAAGAGTCTGCGCCGTATTCGTAACGAATCGTAAAACCACTCGGTAACGTGATAGAAAGCCACGGAACCACCCTTGAGAGAAGACAAATAATCCTTCCGGAAGCTCAGGATAGCTAGTCCTCCACAGCTCCTTTGCATTTCTGCGAAACCACCCATCTCGCACTGGTCTCCCCTGACCTCTATGCACCATAAACTGATCAAACAGCTGCTTTTCCATCTCCGGCCACTGGCAGAGAAATGTCACAGGGGCATCTCGCCGTGCACTATTTCCTCCAACCTGCCCCAGGATCTTCTCCTCAGTTCTCCTCCATTGACCAATAGTGCTCTTTGGAATCTTGAAAAAAATGGATGCTTCATCCAGGGTAGGACACCGCATCTTGACCCCTGTATTAGAGGCCTCATTTGGCACCCGATAGTATTTTATCCAGTTGAGAACCTCGATCTTTCGCCGTCTTGTGTAACTTCTTTCCACCCGTTTACTTGGCTCAATCTGCAGAGAACCTAATTAGTCTACCGGTATACTTGCATGTGAGGTGTCACGTAACGCAGGCTCACTCACCGGAAGGTTCATTTTGCGCTCTTCAAGGGACTTTGGCTTAGGACCTCGATGCCGTATGCTCCTCTCATTTTTATCGTTCTCTTTCAGTTTCGCCAAGGGTCGTCTAACTGGTGGCATTGTTGCTTCAAATTCACGCGTTTATGGTGATGTTAATGTGATTGAGTTGATGTTGTTTTTATCATCTTAGGCGAGCTCCCAATGTGGATAGTCCTGCCAGCCACATCCTTGGCAACGGTCTGTATATACACAGTGGTTACGGTA
>Ga0307517_10000517_pt1 | contig 66131 bp, 33 predicted proteins | sample 23_EM_MG_FD_194515 | JGI IMG/M metagenome (GOLD analysis project Ga0307517, IMG submission 194515) | Populus trichocarpa ectomycorrhiza microbial communities from riparian zone in the Pacific Northwest, United States - 23_EM | ecosystem: Host-associated > Plants > Roots > Unclassified | place...
TTTGTGATATATATATATATATATATATATATATATATATATATATATATATATATAGGATGGTGTGAAAACCGTGGATTAATTTCTGAAATCTCAACATCATGTAGTCTTAATCTAACAGTAGCAGCTAATTATGTATAAATTAAATAAATTAATACAGCTAAATGCAATAAATGGTAGTGATTAATATGAAATATACCTCATTATACATCGTGTCATTTGGTTGATGTATGCCCCCACTGAATTATGCCAGATTGGCTTGCAGAGATCCATGAGAAATAACAAATGAAAAGGCCTTTTGCTAAATAAAATTGATTCTGAACTAAGTAAGAAAGACAAGAGGAAAAACCCTACCCTCCTGCACTCCCTTTCCAATTTCTGGACTTTTCTATAGCAGACACTCTCTTTTATGCCATACCCCGCTTTTAAATATCATATAGCTGTTTATCCCTTTCCAGCCTTTATATTTCCTTTTTAATTATCCCCTATATGCATCTCCTTCGTTCTCTCTCTCTCTCCCCTATAATTGCTAGCTTTGACATAAATAGAAGGAGAAAGAGAAGCTAGCTAACATCATACTCGAAGAAACACAAAAGAAGAAGTATGGGGAGGGCTCCTTGCTGCGACAAAGCCAACGTCAAGAAAGGCCCATGGTCACCTGAAGAAGATGCGAAGCTCAAGTCATATATAGAGCAGCATGGCACTGGTGGTAACTGGATTGCTTTGCCTCAAAAAATTGGTAATATTTCAACTTACAACCGCATGCACAGCTCTTTTTCAGTTGTATCTTTAGCCTTGCCTTGCTTTCTCCCTTCGATCTCCTTCTCTTGATTAACTTCTTTTTGATTGATGCATGTCCTATATTTAATTTAAAGGAATTTGAAGTTGGGTCAAGTTGTTCAATTATATCTTATGCAATCAAGACATCGGTGTTGTTTCTGAATCAGGTCTTAAGAGATGCGGCAAGAGCTGCCGCCTTAGATGGTTAAATTATCTTCGCCCGAATATTAAGCACGGAGGCTTCTCTGAAGAAGAAGATAACATAATTTGCAGCCTTTACATTAGTATCGGAAGCAGGTTTGTATCTATCACTGATAGCCGCTTAATTAATTATTAATTAGGATTCTGAAGAAACCATCGATCCACCTATATAATCGGGACTCGTATTTCATGTTTAAACTCATGAACTAGCTAGATTAATTATACTAGTAATATTCTAGGTTTAGCATGCTAAAATTAAATGACTTTGCTTGCGCATGAACAGATGGTCCATAATTGCAGCACAATTGCCAGGAAGAACCGATAATGATATAAAGAACTACTGGAACACAAGGCTGAAGAAGAAGCTTCTTGGCAAGCAGCGAAAAGAGCAACAGGCTCGCAGAAGTAGTGGCCTAAAGCAAGAAATGAAGAGAGGAAATGGAAATCCCGTGGTTCCAGCTGATAACAATAACCAAAACCCTTATTGGCCAGAGCTGCCCATACTCGCTCCCATACCATACTCTAACCATGAACCGCATTTCAATGACCATGCCTCTATCAGGAAATTACTTATCAAGCTTGGAGGAAAATTTTCTGATGATGATCAAGTGAATCACAATGCGATGAATCCCCAATTCCCAGCTGATGTATCCTATACCCAACAGCTCTATGATGATCAGTCCATCAATGTCTCCTCTTCTGCTCCGATGGAGGAGACCTTGGATGATACTGATGCTCAGTTTGCACAAACACAGTACGACATAGATGGGGCTGCAGGTTTGCAAATGTTGCAAGGACAAAGCAGTTTTCCTGCGGGGCTTGAGCAAATGGTTAGCAGCAACCCGCCAAGACTGGACGGGCTGGAGTTTCTGTTAGGTGATGATATGGTCAATAACAGAATTAGGACTGCTTATGGCACTGAAAGCATGATTGATTGCGGTGAGATGACCTCTCTGATTTTTCCTCCTGGTGCATCAAATTGTGAAGAGATCATACAACAAAGGTTGCTGCAAGAATGTGCCTTTGATGAGCCGAGGTACCCTGGGCCGCTATAATGTACATGTATGTTTGGTATACTTAGATTTGTTGCAATATTAGGAAAGTGGTGTTGGATCTTATCTTATTGAACTTATTTTGTGACATGGTTTGCCTTCGATTTATATTGACAGAGGTTTTATATATATATATATATGCTGCATTCTATTTGTTGATCAAACTCAAAGCTTCTAAAGGGGTATGTTTCAATTAACACGAGGACAAAAAATATTAGCTGTTAAGAGGATTTCGAAGGCATATAGTTCTTAAATGCATGATAATCTTATGATAGAATGTACCACAGAACTTCAGCAATTCCATTCCATAAAAATCTCCAATAGCAGGAGCCTAATTAGACATCTTATAGGCATTTTTAGGGTTAATTAACATGATCAGGTCCATATAAACCAAATAACTTTTGCCATTGAAATGAGTCTCCTTAATATTGTGATTATTTTGATCCAATTTCTTAAACTATTTCTTATAACACAATTCGTTAATCAAGCTCTAAAAAATTAGGATGTTCGAATTTTTTGCATTACATGAACATAGGCCTCCATTAATGTTTGAAAGCACAAATTTGTATATCCGGAATTTGAACGAACCAATCCTCATAGAGATGGAAGCCTCTACTACATGGATTAGGAAAATGTTCTTTGTGCGCCTATATATGATTTTAAATACATGCATAATTAATCTAGCAGATATTAACTAGCCATTTTTTGTTGATTAATTAATTTTATAGATAAAGAGTTGTTTTTCCAACTTCAAGGTAAGTTAAGAGTCACCGTCACTGTAAATGAATCTTTCAAAATTTCCTTTTTAGGCTTAATTTATTCCAGCCCTACGAGTATCCTAATCCTAATTTAAAGAAGAATAGCTAGGAACTAGCTAGGAAGCACCAGCTAATCCTTGCTGCTAATAGTCAAGCATTGAATATCATGCAGAATTACTCCTCCTAATTCATATTCAATTGGTCAGGTAGTTATACTAATCCATGCATGGTTTTATGCATCATCCACCCGCTTCTTTTTATATATATATATATACTTGGAGTGAGATTTCATCAGTAGTTCAAATGTTATATGTATATTATTACAACATAAGTGCCCTTTAATGGAATTTCAGTAGTGCTAATTTCAGCAGCAATGGCATTAAATGCATTTTTTGGAGCTGTTTTAACGAATTGTTGTAACATAATTAAGCATTAATAATTAGTGGCAGTCATGGAGGATTTCAGTGTTGTTGATCTATTCTGGCAATCAGAATGGATAAACGTTGCTACATATGGCAACAGACAAAAGTTCTAGCAGCATTTTTAAAAACGCAAGGTGACTTCTGGTTGCGACGGTGTAGCTGTCGCTAAACATGTTAAGGGTTATCTATCTATGTATTGCAGCGTTTGAGGTTCTCTCCCTCTTTTTTCATTTGTTTTTTCGTTCAATGAGGGCGGCCTTGTGCTTGACTTTATCACAGTAATTAGTCAATCAGTGACAAGCTTCAGGTCAAGCTCCAATATTTTTCGAATTTGTTTATAGAAATATACATTGCCATAATGACATACACGCGTACGTAATGGTATTCTTGTGTGATTAATAAATTCTCTTGATTATTATCAATAAAAAGTTGCCATGATGACATTTGATTTGTGTCAATATTATTTCATCATGTCCACCAATGCTCAATTGTTGAACAAAGTCGGCATCATAAAAATCTGGCCAGGAACAAAACATTATTCCAGCAGCGCTTCTCCTTTTCCAGAATTACATTGTAGAAAAGTCTTTGTTTCCAGAACATAATTCTTCCAAGTCATCACTCATTGTGAACCTTGTATATTAGCCGTTCATGCTTGGATAATAACCTGATAATCGTGACTACAGCATATCTTTGGTAGATTCCCATGTTTTATTATTTAGATTATTTTGAATTCCAGGTAAAAACAAATTGTTAACTCACAAAATTAATTCATAATAAAAAATCATATAAATTATATCTTGTAATTTTATACGATTACAATTTAAGTTATTAAATCGGGAAGATGATATATTTGTTTTTGTGTTTTTAATTTAACAAAATAGCAACATTCAAATATTATAGTATGTGAGTTAAATTCTCAGAAGGAGACACTCAATGATATATGCATGCATGTGCTAGCTAGCTTCAAATTTATTGAAAATAACAAAAAAAAAACATGAATTTAATTAAATTTCAAATATAATTAAAGCTGATCATCATGATCTCAATGTTGTTGATGGTTGTGACTATAAATTTAATAAGGAAGATAAGGGAGTATGGCATTATTTGAAAGAAATATATAAAGCTTGGACAGATGCATGTTTCTCTTATAAGATTCTTTTGAGTGCATGACTTGAATTGCTATAATATTAAATGAGACACCGATCGTTACCTAACAAACGACCAAGCTGCAATCATTTAACAAGCAAAACCCCTAATCAACATATATACTTGTGCTCATGATGAATAATCTTCATAAGTTAATCGCTTTTCGTTTTCATCATTATGAACAATAAAATCCCTTTTGAGACATGATTTTTCTTTCATCCAAACTTACCTTGAATGAAAACACTATATATACTTAAATAATATTCCCATTCATATATATATATATATATGGTCGCACTGCGCATAATATATGTTTGTCCAAAAATGACTATATATCCCTATTTATCTTCTATTGATCATTTAATTATATGGATCACCAGTTTAATAATTTCTCAGGGTCAAGTCACTCAAGTTCGTCCATGCATGCTGTATTGAGTTTTTCTTGTTTGAATCATGTGCTTGATCATAAGCAGCTGCTCAAACGAGAAACCAAATCATATATAGGTTTTTATTCGGTGATGTCAAGTAAGGACATAATCTGCTAACGTTAAATTTTATCCACAAATTTATCATAATCCTGTCTTTGAACAAAAGTTGGGCAATGGACCTACCGGTTACTTATTTTTGCCACATGCTTGCTACAGGTTTCCTGCAGGTTACAAGGAAACACACGAAGGGAAACAAATTTCGAGAAGATTATAACCCGAAGGAGCCCAATATTTCAGAATCAAACTGAATCTCCGTGATTTGCTTAACCTTTTTGGGGTCATCTGTGAGCTGACTACAAATGCCATAGTTGTACACAGTTGTGAAACTCTAGATCAAATTAAACTATATCTTAATTCGAGTTGACAAAGCTTTGGTTGGTAAGCCATGGTCATAATTTGTTAGGATTAGTTGACAAACTTTGAAAAGCTTCAATCTAGTTTTGTCAAGGCTGTTCAAAATGTTGGCCCCATGAATCAATCCATTGATATTTAGCATACACAACTTACGAGAAAATACCAATTGTATAATTTGTAAAAAAAAATAAAAAATTATATGTCGTCATCCATTCTATCTGTGCATATTTGAATGAAGGATTTCAATTCATACCCAAGCAAGCCATTCGAAAGTGTCGCTACTCAGCTAAAACTGCTCTCATTCAGGGTTTAGATTTAAGAGAGCTATAGTACAAATTTCCTCATAGAATATCCGTAAAACCCTAGCTAGTTTTAATTAATTTCGTGTGCATGCTTAGAATCGATTTGACATTAAAGAATTTTTAGATTCATAACGAAATTGGTAAAAAAATTATCTCAATTTAAAATCTATTAAATGAAATTTTAAAAATAATATATTAATAGGCATGACCCTTTAAATAAATAACATTTGGGCCTAAAACTCGTGGACAAACCCAAACACAATCATTCGTGGTATTTTTACAATAATCTTCTAGATTGCAGACATTTAAAGAATATACAGTGCAACTTGAATTGGACAAAAACAAACATATACAGATCTAGCATGGAAAGGAGGGACGGGATAAAGTAAACCCAACTTTGTTACAGAATTAATAAACTTGGATATTAATTAATTTAAACTAGTAAAAATTAAGCTTTATATATATAAAAAAACTAATTTATTGCAATAAAGCTAAAAGGAATATCCCTCTTCGGAAGGAAACATAACAGAAAAGGCTCTAAACAAAAAACCAAGATTTAAAAATGAGAGGAATTGCATTTGCAGCACATTCTGTTGGCAACTCGATGACGATAATAAGCACCAAAATGTCCGTGATTAAGGCCCATGGCCAAGCAGCAGACAAACCATGACAACAGCCAGCCGACGACTTCTGTCACCCCCTTTTCATTTTATATAAAATGCTAACCCCTCCCTATGACACATTATTTTGAATTAATGTTTGTTTATACAATGAAAGTGACACTCACTAACATGATAAATTCTCTTTCATTTGTCCGACTTTCAGACCTCACCATCTTGTTCTTATTAGGGAAGTGATTGTTTAAAAAGCATCTTAGCGTGAGGTATAATTAAGGACGCTAATTATTAATGTGTGTTTGGGATTAATGGTGGTGGATGGTTTTTTTTTTATAAATAGCTTTTTGCTTGAAAATAAATAAAAATAAAAAAATTTCAGATTTTTTATTAATTTTTAACATCAACACATCAAAAAAATACAAAAAAAAAACATCAATTTGAAATTTTTCAAGCCAAAAATACTTTAAAAAGCAACAAACAACAAAAACACTCACAAACATGCCTAAATTCTGATGAAAAATATGGCATCCTCATTTGCACTTCACTATGATATTGTTAAAAGGAGATGATTATAGTTCCTAGAATTATGGGTTCTCTCAATTTTATATTCTGATAAATTATATATGTATACATGCTAAATAGGTGGCTCATGCTATGACGCAGGTCAGCCTAAATTTTTTCTACTGTAAAAAAAATGCTAAGGCCATTCAAGTATTCTTAAAGGAATAAAAGAGATTTGAGTCATTGACTTAATTGAGTTTAATAAGTTCATATAAACAAAATATAATGACAATTGATAAACTGATAAAAAAATTGACAATGAAAAAAAGATTAAAAAAAAAGGCAATCCGAGCCCATCTGAGCTAGCACGCCAAATCTGCAACCTAATTGTGATACCAGGAGTAACTTCGTTGAAAGAAAATTGAATAAAATAATGAAACTCAATTATCAAACAATCCAACATTGAATGGCGGAACTAGAAAAAAAAATTAATTAAAAAAAAAGCCAATGAAAAAAAAATTGAGTCAGCTCGGGTTAACCCGTTAACCTCACAACCATAGACATAAGATTGAGATAACCATAGACAGAAAAGCAAAAAAAAAACAAGAAGCTCAAAGACAAATTACCAATAAATCAAATGTTGAAGAATAAGATCAGAGAAAAACCAAATCTAAAAAGAACCTAAAAAAATACCAATGCCATAAAAGGCAAACCCTAAAATATAACAAAGTAAAATTCTCAACAAAAAATATTGAGGGATGAAATTAGCAGGGAAAAAAACAATAAAAAAAAGAATTTAAAATAAAAAAATAGTAATAAAAATAATGAGGACCAAATTTGACTTAAAAATAAAGTGAAATCAAATGTTAAGGGATGAAATTAAAAATAAAATTTAATTAGGAAAAGGATAAAAAAGAAACAAAGAGCAATTAAAAGAATAAGAATCAAATTTATTATAAAAATTAAATGAAACCAAATGATGAGGGATTAAATTGATAAAACCAATTAATCATACAAAGAAAAAAAATACAAAACAAATAGAAATCAAAAGAATAAAGATCAATTTAGATATAAAAATACAAGAATCAGTCAAAGGATATCATAACTAGTTTATGATTATCCGTTAAAACTTAGTCTATATTTCATAAACACCAAAAAATATTTATTTTTATTTTTTTTAATATATGATATTATGAACTTATACATAAGATGTGTTCCCGATATTAAAAAAAAATAGTTATTTTTTTTTAATGTTTTTGCATTAGAATGATGAGGTTTTAACTTGTAAGATAAGAACCTTCTTATTGAAAATGACTTTTTTTAAACCCTGAATAGACCAACGGTTAGGAAAAACAACATTATCTTAATTTAACTCAGATAAATAAATAATGCAATCTACCTCAGGTAAGGCGTACTAGAAGTGTTAATATCTTTCTTTTACGCAATTAATCCTTTTACCCAGACTCTAAGACCAGTTAGGGTTATTAGTGACTGAAATACTAAGTAACGACTCTCATTCTTCATCTTTTAATGATAAAAGAACAATAATTTCTTGTCTTTTCACCCAATTATTCCTGATAATCCCGATCTGGAAGGATGATCGTCACGATATCGTACATGTATGACATAACCATTAAAGAAAAATTAATTAATGGTTCTGAACTTGTTATTAGTGATCTTTGTAATTATAGTTTTGTTACTAAATTTAGGGTTTAGTTATGTTAAACAATTGTTTATGGTGTAATAGAGGCAATGTTACAGTAGTTATGAAAGCATAGTAGTTGAAAATTCAAGAGGAAATTTTCTTTATATTTTTCATAGAGTGATGAAATTGGAACTAATTTACCTAATAGTTTGAATATATATATATATATATATATATTGGGTAGAATCTTAAAAAAATAAAATGAAATGATGATCGTTTGAGTGGTGCCCTAGTGACCAGCTTTGTTGGCTGTTGTGCCAATCTAATTTCTCTTCCTTGAATAAAATGTGTGTGTGTGTTTCTAAAAAAACTAGTTATTTATAGCTGTTATAATCCCACTGACAGCTCAAACAGCCAACCAGTTCATACTGATCAGGTTGATCAGTTCCTACAAAATTCTCAGGCGTTCATCACTGATGAACAAGCTGTTGACCGATTCATTTGGTAAAGTCAAACGTTCCACTAGTTCATGTAGAACTCTAGTTTTAACAAATTAACCATGGTGAATTCTTAGAATCGACTACCTTAGATTATTTGAGATTATTTACGAATCATTTAATATATGTAGAGTGAAGTGTTTGAGTTCATTTTAATTGTGCTATCAAGTAAGATGTAAAGATTTATATGAGCACTAAAATGGATACTTAATCTAAGTCTTCACTTTGCTTCCTTCATGGACTTCTTGATTGATTTCTTCACAAAATTCGTCATGCTTGTTGATATGATCTTCGTAGAAAACCTATTTAAAGCTTATTTTTAACCAAGTATGTCAGTAATCCATGTTTCATTTTATTGTTATTATAAATATATGTATAAAAACATGAATTTGACACCAATTATCAACAATCTCTCCATTTTTTATTTTATTTTTATCATCAAAACACATATAAAAAACATGAATATGTGACACCAAATGTCAACAATCTCCTCTCTTTTGTCAATAAATAGATAACTTAAATATGAAAATGTGTCTCCGACTATCTTTTACAATTCAATATATATGAAACTTTAACAATTTTGCACTATCTAAGCAATGTAATAACATATGCATCAAGATTCTCCCCTAAATGTATGCATATATTTTGAAGCACATATCTCTATATTTTGCAATGAAATGCACACATGCAACACTTCATATCTCTCGCCCACTTTGTCATCAATAAAATAAAATAAAATAATGAAGAGGCAATGAAAATCAGAAATAATAAGAAGTTCATTGCATGATATTCAAAATAATACATTATCCATTGTAAAAATAGAATTAAAAACATAAAAGCACAGTGTATATGCTCTAGTACACAATCTTGGGTGGTGAATAATAAGAGAGAAGATTACTTGTCATGCTTTTGATATCCTTTAAGTCAGCGATCATTTCCATTTTTTAATATAATTGATCCAAATCAAACCATTATTATGTATTCTTATAACCCAACAACAATAGAATCAATCCAATTAACATTAAAACAACAAGTTTAAATCAACTTCCTAACTTTCATCATTACCATAAGTATACTTTTAATGAACCACATTAAAACATCCAAAACCAAACTCAAACAATCCTAAAATCATTACAACATCAATTATCATATAATTTTATCAATTTCTCAATAACTCCAAAATCACACACATAGCCAACCACATATGGAGATTAATTTCTTAAAATAGATTTCACTTTTTTCCAATTACTTCCTAATACAACATTTTCCATACCAAACACAATCAAGGAATTGATAATTTTCCATTTCTTTACCAATTTGCACAAACCCTGGAATTTAAGATATGGAGATTTTCTTCACCTCCCCCGAAACAATTAAAGAAGTGAAATAAATTGAAGGTAAGTTCCTTACCTTTGGTAGTTAACTTAATTTAATGAGTTCTTGACAAAAATCTTCAAGAATATCCTTCTTCTCTTCCTAATTTTAATATTTCTCTCTTTAAAATCACAAGTTCCCAACCTCTTTAAAGTTTCTAATTAAGTTTGTTCTCTTAGTTGGATTATTTGAAATCACTCTTTCCATAAATGTTTTGAGAGAGACATAAAAAACTGAAGAAAAGAGAATAATGTATTTTTCACTCACCGATTATTGATTTTGTTTTGTTCGATATTTTTAAGCTAAATTAGTAATGGCTTTCACCCCTAATCATAATCATTTTTCCTCTTAGTTTATTTTTTTTTTTGGTTGAGGATTACACTAGTTTACAAATTTTGGGTCGAAGATTTACATCTTTAATGTTTAAATTAGTAAATGTAGAAAAGAAATATTATGTGAGAGTAAAGAAATACTATGTGAGAGCAAAAGGTGTGTGTGTGAGAGAGAGAGAGAGAGAGCATTGGGTGCGAGGAGATGGTCATGATTATGAAAAGATGATCATTCTGATTAAGTTCCAATGACCTCACCAACACCAACTCACCCTCACCAAGCCAAGCCACGCCGTAGCCCTAACGGGTTGTCCGCCATGCTTCTCAAGGAGACTTGATGTTGTAGGAAAGCATGAGAAAGTCACCCGTCATGATGCACCCATGAAAATTCTAACTAATGACCAAAACCCAATATTTGATTCATTCCTCGGAGCTACGCATGCAAATGGTTAGCTTGTTCTACATGTGGCATTGCTTTACAATGTGCAGCCTTCCTTGTTCCATCCTCAGGATGTTGCCCGTTATTACAAAAGAAAATATTGTGTTACTGCTAAGACCAAAGGAAAATAGGGGAGCCCCTAAAATGACATGGGGAGAGATTGTCATTTACAGATCTTCTGATGTTGCTTTCAATATGTTATTGTTGTTGTTTATCTTGCTTTCAAACCGTTACTGAACATGAAGGGAAGTGTTGTTTCAAATTCTCACACACCAAACATCGCCGGTCAATTCCATGTTACACATGACAGGATTCAACAGCTACAGCCATGTAAGATTTCTGTTGTTTATACTATGAGATCACATCGTACATCATCTTTCTTATGTGCACAAGAGGAAAAAAGAGAGCAAAGTAAGATCTTATGGAACGCCTCAATGCTATACCTCTAGAGTATAGAGCACTAAATTTTCCAGCCAAAAGTCCTGTAAATCTTCTGTACAGATTCTTAATGACACCTACTATGGCCAAAACTTCTCTTCAAAATACCTTTGCACTGGAAAGTACCATCAGTGTGTAGATGGCGTTTATATGTACAGGGGATAAGCTAGATCACTCCCCAATAGAACCTTCTTTTCCAAAATTGCAGACAGCACAGGGTTCACTTACTTCACTGGGTTCTTTTCCTGAAAAGGAAGAGTAAAAGCTGACAAATTACACTTTGATTCCAGAAAGAGTTAGTCTTTCAAGGTTTTGGTGAAACAAACCTGACTTGGTGCCCTCTCGGCCTCGGATGTTGTCCTGACAGAGCTTGTGTACAGATTCACAGAATTCATGGGAAGTTAGCGGTAACTGACAGTAGGCTGAATGCAACTGTTGATGGATCTCTTCCATCCGCCCAGACTGCTCATCTCGTCTATCCATCTCTAAAAGAACCTGAACAGGACAAAATAATTTATTAACTTTGGACAGACAGGAAGAGAGAGATTCAAAAGCAAACCAGTTCCTCATGATCACCTGTGCAACATTCTTCTTAAAAATTGGGAAAAATCGCTGCCTGCAATACTCATTAAATAGAAGTGTGCAAATTATCAATGGAATGGTGAAACCCGATGCGACTGGAGATTTTTTAATTCCAAAAACACCAAGAGATATCATTTGTGTCAGCACCAATGAAAAGATTGTGGTGTTGTGAACAATAGGCCACAACTGTCCACCGCCTTCATACTTTGTTATGTATACATTGACAATCTGCAAGATGAAAACTGAGAACTGATATAAAAGACACCTTTAAATGGAGACTAACATTGATGGAATAAGCGATCAAAGAATAACAAAAAGAACAACTATTTAAGGTCCAGCTTTCTCTCCTGCATCCAGTTTTTGCACCTCCTCTTTACCATGTTAACAATATAGTTTCATCAAATAACATTCCTAATTCCTAAGTGTAGCTCCCTCTCCTTTCCTCCCGACCCAAAAGAAATGGGTGAAAAGCAAATATATATCCATACAGAGAAACAACATCCACTTACACATGCAACTCTAGATAAGTTTTAGGAATATTCTATAAACAAGAAGAAACACAGAGTGATGGGAATTTTATTTTTTTTTGTTTTCAACTCCACATTTTGAACAACAAGGGGTCCATTTTTTGGCGCAGTTACTTGGCAAATTTTCATACTATTTCCTCAATAGCCAGAACATTGTCTTAAATACTAGAACTAAAGGTTAACTCTTGATGAAATGAGAACGATGAAGAACATCCAGTGATAGGTAAGGTACACACTCAAACTGCCAGATTTTGGAAATCAGAAACAGGTGATGCAACAAAAATACTTCAAATTCAAAATTCAGGTGACAGCTCAGATGTTCACATAGAAATTTATAAAGAGCTTCGTTTCCCACTTGGTTCACAATATTCAGAAGATGCAAAAAATCACTGAACCAGCTACCAGTAAAAATACTAATGCTCAATTAAATTTCATGCTGGCATAAAGGGTACTGGAATCAAGTGATTGAAAACAGATGTGTTAAAGGGATAAATGTATTGAACACAGGCAAAACCACTATCAAAATATCAAAATGGTACATAGAAATACAACAGCTTCCCTGCACAGAAGAACACCATGTAAAATTAAAATCTAGCCAATTTATATGAACAATGTAAACAAGGACAGAAAACAAAGATTGGAGAGGTTGTCACCTGATTTCGATATACCAGATATGCCAGTAAAAAGTAAATCAGCAAGAAGGGCAATATTAAAGGTGCCATAACCGAATAGGTGAAGCCAATGAGACCAAACAGCAAGACTCTTGGAACTTCAGTATGGTATGGAAAGGACACAAGACCATCAGATGAGTCTTCATGGTTTCTAAGAAGGTGTTTTTTAAGGAAATTGCAGAGGAGAGAAAAAGGTTGCATCACTTCACATGACAGACTTGCCCAACCTGATGTTAAAACATAAGTCACAAAGAAGCTAGCCTGCATGTATTCAGAAACCAAATTATAATCAACTATTTTGATGAGACCTTAAAAGCTTTTCATTTATGAGAATCCAATATAATAATAATAATAATAATAATAATAATAATAAGAGGGAGAAAATGGTAATATAATAAAGCCCTGATTGCATCTGTAATGCAACATACAAGATTTACACTCCCATAACTTGTGCGGAAGATTAGAACTCCTAGAAGCAATAGTTATATGCAAAACTGAATGCATCAGAACTAACAAAAACACATAGCCAATGCGTGCAAATGTAAATAAATTTTCTATGTTCGGGGAAGGAATGTATGAGTGTAACATTTCCAGAATTACAGAAAACTCACCTGATTTGGTATTGCTTTGGCAAGTTCTACAGGAATGTCTCCTACACTAGATAACATATTGAACGCAAAGAGAAAACCTCCTGATACATGATTAACAAAGAAAACATTCCAAATTGTGAAATACAAGATTTTCAAGCATGCACTCCTTTTCCTTCCACTATGAGAAACAGGCCCCTCCACTGATGAAAACAGCATCATTGTCGGTGGAACAGTATACAGAAACAATATTAAGATAACGCTTGGCAGGTAACCAGTCAGCACATGGTTTATAAGGTCCCTGCACAACAGCACAGGGTAAGATTGCAAGCAAACTTTCATATTTTAGAGTCTGCAATGTCCTATACTTTTATCTCCTTCTCAGTCCTCAATCATGTGTTCAAAAGAACTCAAAAAACTTGAAGTGCTACAAATGAATAGTTAAAATTAAGCTATTAACTAGATATAATATAATCATATTATCTGAGCCATGCTGATGACAGTTAGGCCAGACAACATAAGATGAGGCCTTTTCCTTTATGCATGCATGGACCTTAGTGAAGTAAGCTAGACCAGGAAAATTAAATACAATACTCTTGCTATGTTACCTATGTGCAGGAAAATGTAGAATGAGCACAATTGATGGATCAATAAAAGCTGCTATCAGAAACTAATTATGCACAAGAAAACAATGGTCTGTAGCTCAATTATCAGTGCTTAGTTGTAAGATTCACGTAATTTATATGCACCGAGATTCCCAACACGCATATATTACTGAACATACGACAGTTAGAAACTCATTGTCTTATTCTTTTAGTTGGAAAGAAGAGCAGAATCAACTGAATTTCACATATCAAAAGCATTGCTAAACACGACTATGGTCACATAAAACCATGTTAACCCGGAAAAAATCCAATACATGAAACATGCTAGGAGGAGATAGTAACAGGATTAAAAATAGAAACAAACCACCAGCTCAATCATTGAAACAATAGAGTACTTACTGTTTTAGAAACCCTCTCAGAAAAGGAAATGTTTGTGACAGCTTCTCTAGTTGAGTCAAGCCTTGTACAAAGGTCACTGGAGCAAGAAACAGAACCATGAAGACTATAGATGCCAGAAGAGTTGCTATCTTCCGGAGCCAAAGCTGTCTAAATGGTATACAGAGATTTGACCATAAAACATCATGTGGTTCTGGGGCCAATTCTGTCACCCATGACATGGGATTTGGTGATTGAAGCATCTGTGTGGCAACCACAGCAGCATAGCGGGTCTTGAAAATAACAAAAGCAGCAGAACGCTCCTGTATTGCAGCCAGGTAAAAAGAATTAGCTAACAAGCAGCCATTTTCGCCAAAGTTGCTGGCAAATACTATTGGTTTTCTAACCCCACACACACATAAATGTTAAAAAGTTATGACTAACAACTAAATAATAATAATAATATCAACAACAACATCTGTTCCTCCAATACTTAAAAATAGAAAATTACTCAACTCGAGTTGCAGAAGGAACACAGCTTATGCATTCACAATGAGTGACATAGTTTCCTAAAAAACATATGAAATTGCTTATATGGTTTGTGACCCCTATTACACCTTAATCTATGGGCTGAGGTGCAATGAATAGAATATATCAAGTAGTTACGGTAGGCATTCTGAAAACTGTTGTACGAAGCAGAGACAGAAACATGAGGGTGGGCAGAAAAACCACATATTTGAGCAATTACTCAGTATCTGTAAACTCCTAATAGGAGCCACCCGGGAATGCTAGTGAAGGGTGCACAAACAAATACTTCAGAAAAACTACTCCATGCTGAGAATGAGATGGATGCAACACCACAAGCTAAGGAACATGGGACAAAAATCAGACATAAAATAAGTGTCGATGCATAAATATTGGAGTTCAGTATTACTAGAATCAGCTTGTGCAAGATGTTTACATTATCTCTGGTGGCAAGATTCAAATTAGAATAACTGAAACTGTCCTTGACACTTTCTGGTTCATCAGTGAGGACCTTAAACGAAGTACTTCCTCCACACAGACAACATGGCTTTAAACTTGATTGGCCCTTGGGAGCAGCCTTAATCCTCATGCATATCTTTTCTGCATCAACCTGCAACAAAAGCATTGCCAAAAATTAAAAACATAAACGGAAATACTATAACATACCAAAATAGCATGAGGCTATTCATACAAGAGGAACAAAAGGGACAATCAAATGCCGAGCACAAAATTGTGTTGATATCAATTAGCACACTGAAAATCTGAAGACGTGGCCAAAATTAAAAACCATCTAGTTTGTATAAAATAATATAGCAGACAACATATCACCACTAAAATCAGGATGTCTAATTTAAGTATATTACTATAGTAAGATTGAACTTTAATTTGTTTCTAAATAATTTTTGGGTTGGTAATTCTCGACCCAACTCCATGAAACACCATTATGATTAAGAGAAGAGATATATATATAACACTAATTCTAGCATCTATTTTATACAAGAGAAAAACGCCTCAACAATACAAAGCAACAAATGGAGGCAAACTTGATCAGACACAAAAAAACTGGGTTTTATAAAAGAGAATAGCTATTAAGGAAAAGATCATTGAAGTTGAGGCATGGCAGCGTTACACAATGCATTCATGAACTTGGAAACAATTGAGTAAATGCGAGACATCATTAGTAAAGAAGGTATTACTGTGCAGTGTGCACAAAGCCAACATCTCTGACAATTTATGTTAATGACATTTAGAGAAGACTATGGAAACAATGACAACAATGACAAGAACATTATCTATAAAGTAGCAACAAAAGATTTGCCTTACAGCTTGCAGAATTAAGGCCTACATGGCTGAAAAGGGCAGGCTGGCCACAAATTGTGGAAGGAGGTTTTTTCCATCATTTTTTGCCAAGACAAACATCCACAAATTAGCTGGTTGAACATAAGATGACACAATTTTCTTCCTTTTTAAAGCACAAGTCTAGTTGGATCCTCACAACCATAGTTAGGGTGCTTAACCATTCTGAGAGGTATGGAAAACAATGAAGTATCACGAGGATGTGGCATTACAGTTGTGAATAATAGGATAAATACTTTTGAAAAAGTGAATAACCATCCTAAGCCATCAACCACCATGTGCAAATTTTAGAGAATATTGCACATAATAGAAACACAAATTCCAAGAAGAAAAAAGAAATGCTTGATACATTAGAAAAGGTAAACTATTTGATAAAACATGCAGGTAAAGCAAAACACTGAACTTTAACTAATTATGTAAACATACGAGATCATTTGAATCATATACGCACCATCAATTTTTGAACTAAACCACATCGATACACAATTTGATGAGACAAGTAGCTCGATGCATAATAATTTGTAAAGAATTTCTTCACAGAATTACTGTATGATTCTCCCACTGAATATGGAATTGAACGGACAAGAATGGTAAAATGACTTGGATTTGGAGGAGATGTTGTTATGTGTGCTAGCCTCATCTTGGTGATGCTTTTGTATTCCTGGAGAGAAGGGGGTGTTGTTAATAATCTTAACACATTGGTACACACAACTAGGTCACAAATAGATGCATATGCAATCAATTAAGAGAGAAATGGAAAGAATATGTATCATTCATTTCCTTACAAAGTAAAGAAGAACACAAGCTGAGCAGGATATGATATATAATGCGAGACAGTGTGCCCAAAGCCTGACATGGAATAAATCAAAATAGAGAAATGAATTAGCCATCGCAATTTGTGGTTTTAAAAAACAGTCAAGTCAATTAGTTAGACAGGCATAACAAATCCCACCGAGGAGAAGCAACAGTCAGCAAGATAACATCAAATTGAGATTTTATAGGAAAAACGATTTAAACTTTCTCACTAAATATTAAAAGGGAACTTCGCGGTCGCTCGCTTTGCAAATCAAAAAAAGGAAAAGGAAAGCAATAAATATACAAAGAGAGCAAATAAAGACAAGAGCAAATGAGAATCTCCATATAATTGTTCTAGAGTTCAAAATCAAATGAAAAGGAGTGGTTAGGTAGACCTTCAGGGCAAGCCATAAATCAAAACTAGATCAGAGCTAGTCAAATTTCTCGGTATGAACCAACACAGAGATGGCTTCACATTAGTATAAACCGAACCACTTTATAGTTTTCACTATAATGAGACATTAACAAAATAAAGCTCACGAGTAATACCATCTGGAGCCTTCTTTCACATTTGCAATTGTAAATACATTGAGGGACTCGGCATGGATATGCTTGTGTTTCATCTCCTGCCCATAATAATTCACTGGAAGCACCAGGAACAGACACGTAACAGCTGCAATAGAAAAGACTCTGATACTGTATACAACTCCAAAGAAATAACGTAAGTAGTTGCACAAATGCACAAAAGTAAAATAATTAAGAAGCCAAAATAATAATAGAAGGAAAAAGAAAAGCAGAAGCAGAAGCATCCATTTCGAATATGACCTCACCTGAAAACAAGTATCCTCTGGAAAACCACAGCATCAAGGCCACCAATGGCCAAGATTTCATTTTCTGTTGTTTCCCATGCCTTGACGATCCAACTGGGAGAGGGCACAAACCTTTCGAAGGAGAAATGATTTCTGCTATTTCTGTTGTTTAAAGAAGCAAGCCTCCGCCCGAAATACACAATCGTGTTGCTTGGTTGTTTTCTCAATATTGAATACAGTGAAAAAAGCAACACAGATAAACCTGTATTGATAGCGGCCGAAGTTAAAAGGGCACCAATGTCCATCTAATCTCCACTGTTTTTATCTGCCAAAATTAAAATCATCAATAATATTTTCAGGAGCAAGGGAATTCAAAGAATCTTCAACGAAATCCAAAGCAGATTTTCTCTTAAATCCGTTGGTGTTTCAATAACATTGCCTACTTTAACCAAAAATCACCCCACCCACATTATCATTTTAAACTAGCAAAAGAAAACACAAAGTAAATGATTGCTAATCAAATTGAAATATGTAAAATTGAAAATCAGGAACATGAACGTAAGGGGAAAAATGATAACAGAAACACTACCTGCCTTATTAGAATTATCAAGGAGACGCGGATGAAATTGCTCCCAAACGACGTATCAAAAGGGAAATCAAGAACGATAATGTGATGATTGTTTGTGTTGTCAAAGGCTTAAATGATGATGATGATGATGCCATTTGTCTCGCTTTTTGTTTTTGTTTTTTTTTCTTCGCTTTCACTTCACATAAACTCACACATGAATAAGAAAGAAATTAATAATTGCAGAGAAAGAAATTGAAATTCGAAAATCATGATAAAATGAAGCTGTCTTAGCTCTTAAATTTGTTTTTGATTAAATAACAAGGAATTTGGGTGAAGTCAGTTACTACACGCATGTGGGAGGGGAGGGAATGGCACGTTCTCCATTTAACAAAAGTTTCGGGAGAGAGCAACGGAACTGCCATGTGGCTGACAGAGAAATTGTGATAATATGTAACCGACCAAACAGCCTTTGTCTTTTTTCTTTTTTTGAAGCAAACTGTCATTGTTTCTGAAGTGCCTCTAAATACGCTGCACGCGATTCTTACGCGATTAACGAATGCTTCATGGCCCTTCGTACTTTGGATTTTTTTTTAAATTTTAGTAAAATAACATTATTTCAAAAAAAAAAACATATTTTTATCATGTCATATTTTTAAAATATAATATTTATTAAATATTATTATTTTTAAACACAATAAAATAATTATCGCGCTTTAAAATTACAATATTTAAATATGTCGTGCTTTTAAAACGCGATAACTATCAATCGATTAAATACAGTTATATAACTGGTCGATCAATTCATATAAATACTATTATTTTATGAATATTTTAAATACAGCGATCAATATTTTAATAATTAATTCAATTTCATCCCTATCAAATTTTAAAATGACCCTACAAGTTTAGCGTCTTTTTCAATTTGATCCTTAGTCTTGAATATTTTCGATTTCATCCCTAATTGACCATCAAACTTTTAATTTCTTCAATTTCATCCCTGACTTTACTCAATTAGGTCTCTAAATCCACGCTCTTTTGGGGAAAAAGATTATTGGTCTTGAATTTCAATTTGGACCTTAATTGATCCTCAAACATTGATTTTCTTGCAATTTCGATCTTGATTTAACCTCATTAAGTATGAAAAAAATTAAAATTTTATCCTATAAAATTTCAATCTTCTCAATTAAGCCCGAATGAAGCTTCTAAACTTAATTTTTTTACCAATTAAATCCCTAATAAAATTAATTTGACCCATTAAAAACCTAATTAAGTCTTTGCAGTACTTAATTAATTCTTTAATTTGACCCAAATTAATTCTAAAATTTAATTAAACCTTTAATTGGGCTCATGGTTAAATCAAATTGACTTATTAAAAGCATAATTAAATCTTTAAACTTTATTATTATGTAAATTTATCCGATAATTATTTGATTTAACCTTGAATTTGCATTATCTTTCAATCTTGGATACAATTAGAATCCCAAATTTGTCTAAAATTTCAACTTGGTTTCTCCATACATTTGAAACTCTTCTCAGTCTGCTCTTGCCAGGTTATCAATCTTTTTGTTATTATTACTTTTATTTTTTTTATTTTAAAAAAAAAGTTAATTTTGGGAGAACCCTAAAATTGGGTTATGATCACACTCATGCTTTGTAGAATTTATTTTGTTGCGATAAATATATTTTTATTCATGAAACTTTATATACATGGTTTTTTTTTCATATTTTTAGATTTACAAGTTAGTTTTATTTTTTTTTTCAATTTATTTGTTCAAGTTTAACAGGTTTTTTAATGTTTCTCTGGGCTTCTTGTAGCATTTTCAAGTTTCTTTTAAATCATTAAAAATTAATTTTTATTTGTTTAGGTTTGGAAAATTATTTTTGTTGTGGTAGTTACATGGGTATTTTCATCCAAAAATGAGAGAAGGGAATATAAAAAAAATCAAAGACGAGAGTGAAAAACTATTAAAAAAGCATTTGGAAAAATTCAACTTAAGGATAGATGGATAAAATATCCCAATATAAAGATGTATATATATTAATGAATTTTTAAGACATGGTTTATTTGATTTTGTATAGAAGATTTTGGTCGGTACTGTTAAACAACGTTTGCTTATTAAGAGAGCTAGAAAATAAATTATTTGATAACATATATATAGCAAGGAATTAAACGTGCAATTCAACCACTCCCACCCTTTTGTTTTTGGTACAATAGACATATAATTAAACAACAACCCCTCACCCAGCCAAACTTAAGTCCTCCCTGTCTTCTTCTTCTTCTTTTCGGGTAAGAAAGAAAAATTTTAATGTTCTATATCACAAACAAGATGCATGTATGAGTGATAATGTTTTTCCACAAGATATATTGGACCATGGCAAGGGATGGCGATATTGGACTAAACAACACCAAGCAATCCATCCATACACTAGAAGTAATTACCTTGGTTTTATTAACGGATTTTGTAAGTAATCAACTTTAACACGTTAAAATGTCTGCTCGTTCATATCCTTGCTAGCTATTAATATAGAAAAATTATGTTTTCACATCAGTGAACTTAATAACGGTCAGCTTCATGATTGTATGATAATATTTTGGAGAGCCACTTATAGATGATTGATCTTTGATCACAGACCATTTCCTGGTAGTTGTTGTCTACGAAGTTCTTGATACGTTTCATTGCAACTTTGAGAGTCCCTTCAGAGAGGTTTGCAAAGCAAATTCTGAACCAGCCAGGCTCCGAGCAATGGCAAGATGACCCAGGAGGGATGTTTAACCCAACGTCAAATAAAATCTTCTTCCAAAGCTCCTTTTCCGCTTCAAAGGTCTGAGAGCTTAAGAGATGTCTCATGTCCACCCAGCAGAACAAGCCGGCATTGCTTTTCAAACACTTGATTCCTGCGGATTGAAGGCCAGAAACAAGCATTTCTTTCCTCTTTCTTAGTCTCTTGCTATTTTTCTCCATGTAGTTGTTAGTGAATTTGCTTTCAGAAAGCATGCCCGAGAGTAGATACTGAGTTTGGGAAGAAATCAAACCAAAACTTGACATTTTGGTCGCGGCAGAAACTAATGTTTCATTGTTGGAGTAAATCATGCCAACTCGAAAACCTGGTAGGCCCAGATCCTTTGAGAGACTGTAAACAACGTGAATGCGGCTCCATATATCTGTATTTTCCAGGTGTCGGTCCATCAAGGCCTCTGTGATGCTTATAAACTTAGGACAGTCAAAAACTGTGCCTGAATAAATTTCATCACTTACTATATGAATATTTTTGGCCGTGCAAAAACTAATGAGGTGGTTAAGCTCATCGCGGGTCATTGTTGTCCCTAAGGGGTTTGAAGGATTCGTGATCAATACCCCCTTAACTTTCAAGTCAAGTCTCTGGGCTTCTTGATAAGATTTTTCTAATGCAGGCATGGTAATCTGAAAGTCGTTTGAACTTGAGCAATGTATTGGAACGATTTCAACTTCAGTCCGCCATCGAAGATCTCTATCAAATCTGCCTTATATAAAATCAATAAGAACAGAACATGATCATGATCATGTTATAAAGAAAGAAAGAAATGTATATATAGTTCGTGTTTTTTTCACTTCCAATTTAATTATTACCCTGGATAGTATGGCGTAGGGACAAGGAATGCATCGCCTCGTTCAGCAAGGCAAAACATTAGAGTCTCGTTAGCAGAAGTTGAACCAGCTGTGAGCACAAGCTTGTTGGGATCAAATTTTACTTTGTTTCCTCTTATTTCAGCCATAAACTTCACTAGTGCCTAAATAAAACGAATGAGTTCGGGACAAGATCAGAGGTATGTGCATATATTTATATATATCCTGGCATATGATTTATGAACCCATGTTGATCTACATATACAAGGAAAAAGAAAGAAAGAAAAAGTGCAGTAATCGAAATTTACATTCTTGAAAGCAGGCAAGCCATGGTAGTCTTGAAAGAGAGCCAGTTCTTTGAATATCGATGCACCATTCTTCTTCAACCCAACCGCATCCGGATTTCTTGCTATCCAAGATTCAATAAGGTCAAAAGAAAGCTGCAAAAAATAAAGTTCACTGAAAAATTATAGAGGTTCTTTTTTACTTTAAGCGGTAATTAAAATGGAGATACAAGAAGACATGGACACCCATTTCGCATCAAGGAGAGAAAAAGAAACTTGGATATGCCATAAACATTAGCTATAGTTCTTTTTCACTAATGTTTTTTTTTTATTGGTGGAAAGTGCACTTATGTTGTATACACGGAAAATATGGCTCATGTAAAGTTTCTTTAAGTATATATAAACATAATACTTAATTTCCCTGGAACCTGTCCTTTTTACCTGATTCTCTGCAAGTCCCATCTGAATAATCCCAGATGGATTATGCACATCGTGATATGGATTCTTCTCATACTCTTGCCACCCTAGAAAGTAGGAAGAGTCTTGTCCATGGGAGTCATGACTAGCTTTCGCAGACAACATTTTCACAGATATACTGCCACTCTAGCTTGTGTGTAGCCTAAAGGTTTATCAAGTGAAAAGGGAGTTATAGGTGAGATCAGAAATTGAGAGAGAGAGAGAGAGAACTAAATTTATATGAGAGGCTTTGTAGGGAAGAAAGGGTTTGGTATAGCATTTATATAGAAGTGAGGGATCGGCACAAACAAGAGCCCGACAACACGTATTTGGTAAATTGATGGTGCTGATTCTTCGAAAGAGTGACAGGGACTTGTCGCTGTTGAAGCTCTCTGAAAATAATTTCCTTATTAATTAACTTCAATCTTCAACTAATTAAATAATGTCATTTTAAGATAACAACTCTAAGTACTTTCTGTTGATAAATGTCATGATAGTTGACGTATATTGTCGCAGATTTTAGTATTTGATTAGCTAGCTTTTGGCTTCTTGAGGTCGTCTATCGTCTCCAGTAAATTAAATTGGCAGCTAGGCTGGACTTTAGAATGTATGGACACTCTTGTGGCCGATGGTATGAAGTATATATGAACATGGTAATAATCTTACTTGAGAAAAACAGCACTGCAATGATTTCTGATTGGAAAAAAGGCATAGTAAATCAGTATTATAAATGCATGCAGAGAATACTCTGAGCCATTGACTTAAAGTTTCATATTGGACAAAGTTATGTTCCTTTTGGTCGTTGGAATTTGTTTGTTAAGTGCAAGCATGAAAATCACATATTTGATTTTTCTAATTCGCACAAATAATATGAAAAATTAGTGGTAGCAATCTCAAAGAAGTTCTTCCGGTTTTCTTCTTTTACATCAAGGGCAAAATTGATTACTGCCACATTTCTATAGCAGTTTTTGGAGTTGTAATCCCTATAGTCGTTGCATAATTAGCTTCCCTAATGCATATGCAATTTACCTAGGGAGCTCTCTTTAGGCACCCACATTTTTGCTTCTTTTTTTCTTAACAATTGACACCAACTTTTATTTTTTAATATTCAAGATATTTTCAAACTATCTTCTACATAAATATAAATTAAATTCTTTTTTTATTATACTTTTAAGAGCATCTTCAAATTATATAGTCAAGATTAGTTTAGTTTGTTGATTGATTTTCATTATTTTTTTATTTTTATCTATCATGTGAACCAACTTATTGGAGAATATAATATAAAGGATGTTATTAAACTATTAAACGATTATCAAATTGCAAACATAAAATATTTAATACTATTAATTTTACTTATATAAAAAAAAAATATTTATTTGTCAATTATGTAATTAAAATACTAGCTAATTGTTCATTATCCAAAACAAGAGAAGCGAGGTAGAATTTGATCATGAACAATGGAATCAACCAAGTTTAAAAAGTACTAATTGGTTAAGGGATTTAGGAGTAATGATCAATTAGAAAAAAAAAACATTTAATCACATGAGTTTAAGCTCACTATGTTATGTAAGAAGATTAATTGTTCATTATCCAAATAGAAGAAGTAAGGTTGAAATCAACCATAAATAGTGGAACCAACTAGGTTCAAATAATACTAATGATCTAGGAGTTAGGAGTCAAACTCCCAAACATGTCAATATAAATAAACAATCTAGTTATTGGAAAAGATGATCAATCTCAAATATAGTACTTTTTTATGCAATTTATAATTGTTTTTTCCTTTATCATTTTATTTACAAACTTTTTATAAACTCCAGTTTATTTACTTTCTTTCTTTTTACCTTTTATTTCTTAAGCAAACTTTCAAAATAATAAATCTTTCTCGGCGATCAGAATATTAGACGTTCATATTCTATTTAATTTGTGAGGCTACTGCTTGTCTCTATTCAAAATTAAATTCCAAGTTTTAGTTTCTCTTTATTGGAAGGACGAAATGAAAAACATGTAGCATAATGATCAATTTGATATTAATCGGTCAAAAATTCTCTTTCGATATATAAGATCTTCACATAAGATTACAATAATGAGATTATGAAATGGTTATATATAGCTCCTCACACTCCTTATACAGTGAAGCATTAAAAGTTTATAGTAACAAATCAAATTACAATTATAAAATATTTAATATTTTTAATATAATCTTATTATAATCTTAGGGATCAAAATAATAGACACTCGTATTCTATTGATTTGCCAGGCTATTACCTGTCTCCACTTGAAATTATATTTCTAGTTATAATTTCTCCTTATTGAAAGGAAAAGAAGAAAGAACATGAAGCTTAATAATCGAGAAAGCATCTAAATGGTCAGCAAGTCTTCTCTAATATTTATAATCTTTACACATTATTACATTAATGAGATTATAAAATATTTATATATAAATCTTTATTAGAGCATTTGTAACCAAAGATTATGTAGTAACTGAAAATCCTAGGATAACTATATCTCAAGTCAATATTGCAAGTTATCACCAATCAAATGAATACATTAAAATCTACAGTAGATAATGATTTTTATTGTACTATATATAGGAATTGTTGTATTCATATTAGTACATGAAAAATAACTATTCCACTTCTGATGTTCAACTCAACTAACTCTTTATTTTCAATCCCACCTCATCTCTCAAAATTACTAACTTAATTGTCCCAAGTTGCCAACTATTCTATCTGGAAGGCTACTATGATTCTATATTTGAAAGGCCAAAAGGTTTTTGGTTATCTAGATGATACTCTCAAACAACCATAAAAGAAAATCATTAATGACAATTGTATAAAGTCTTTTAATCTCTTGTTTAACACTTGGGAGACTCATGAAAATTTGACTCTTAGTTGCTTAAATGTCTCTCACTTATGAGGTTCTTGTATATATTGTCCACTACACCACTTCTCATGAGGTACTACTAGCTCTTATTATTGTTTTTTCTTCTCAATCAAACACTCAAGTAATTCAAGTATGGTCTCAGCTTTCTATAACCCACAAAACCAACTAGACAACTGGTGAATACTTCATGCACATCAAACATCTGGTAGACAATCTTGCTATTATTGGACAAACCTTAAATTATAATGATATCATCACATATCTTCTTGTTGGTTTAAAGCCTAAATATGATTCCCTTGTAACCATGATTTTCGCATGTGATGACTCACTTATATTAGAGGAAGTCTATTATATATTACTTACTTGTGAGGCCTAAATCCATCATCATTCCTAGTTTGTTCCCATCTCTTATGTGTCGATTAATATTGGTGTACGATAGCCACCTTTCTCTAAAAATCATGGTCGTGGGAACTTCGAAAATACTCATGGCATGGAGCATGGCTTTTGAAGCCTATTTTCTAGTTTTGGTAGAGGTAACCTTTCACCTTGTAACTTTGATACTTAGTGTCAATTATATGAAAAAAAAACTAGACATACTGTTTATACATATTATAAGCATTTTACCCTTATTTTCTGCTACCACCTCCTCGCAGTAATGCACAAACCAACCTTTCCATGTACCAAAATCAATAGTCAACTAACCAAGAGTGGCATGTTGACTCTGGAGCAATAATTTATCTAACAAACAACATTAATAATCTCAATATTTACGGTGAAGAGTATGATGACACTAATCAAATTCAAGTTGATGATGGTTCATATTTGTATATAACTAATATCGATATTGTTTCTTTACCTACACCTTTAAAATATTTTGATCTTGACAACATACTTGTAATGCCACAAATCATAAAAAATCTCATTTCTGTTAAAAAATTTAGTTGAGATAATAATGTTTATTTTGAGTTCATGATACTTTTTTATTAATAATTACTTGGGGAATGTTCTATATTGAGGTTATAACAAAGATAGGTTGTATTGCTTTTTACAGCCATTTCAGCAACTTACTTCTTTTGCTTTTATTGGTGTTTGTATCTCTGTTTTCAATTGGCATTGTAGATTGGGACATGTATCCTCTCACATTACTCATCAAGAGTTGAATTCAGATAAAATTCCTATTGAATTTAATATAAGGAACCATGTTTGTCCTGATTGTCAATGAACAAGGGCCACAATTTTCCTATTTTTAAATCTATTCATCATGCCACCAAGCCTTTAGAGCTTATTTTTTTAGATGAATGGGGACCCAGTTATGTTATTTCTAGTTATAATTCAAGATATTATGTGTGTTTTCTAGATGTTTGCATAAGATTTATTTGACTTTTTCCACTTAAAAAAAATCATAAGTTGAAAATATTTTTCTTTAATTTCAAATATATGTTGAGAAGCACTTTAATACCAAAATTAAAATTATTCAAACTGATTGGAATGGTGAATTTTAATGTCTTAATAATTATTTCAAATCTTATGGCATTAAACATCGAGTTGCATTCCCTTATACTCATGAACAAATAGGTTTAATTAAAAGACATCATCATTAAATTGTTGAAATAGATATTGTCTTATTAGCTCACTCAAATCTTACATACTAGTATCGAAAAGATGTCTTTCAAATAGCAACCTATATAATTAATTGATTGCCTGAAAAATTTAAACAATCAATCCCCATTTGAAAAGGCCAACAAAAAAAAACAAATTATGATTTCATGCATGTTTTTTGTTGTGCTTATTGGCCTAAACTACAACCATATAATCATCATAAAATAGATTTTAGCTTAAAAACTTGTTTTTTTATTGGTTATAGTCTCTCACATCAGGGTTACAAATATCTTGACTTATCTATAGAAAAAATATATGTATCTCGACACATCTTTAATGAATCTTTCTTTTCATATAAAACATCTACATCTTCCTCATATTCTTCCCGGTCTAAAACAAACTCCTTAGCCTTAGCCTTGAGTCTTCTATATACACATTCACTAACCTTTTCTGCAAGTAATGAAATATGTCAATCTTTTCCTATACCACTTGTATTTGATTAGTTACCAATTAACTCAACAGCAACACAACAATATAAGATAATGCAAGTACTCTAGACTTGCATGCTACTCGAAATTTAATGATTGTTGATAGTTGTCCCTAGATTACTTGACATAACAACTCCTTTCCAGCACATGACCACTAGGTTTCAGACTGACAGCCTCAAGCCAAAGACACCGCATGTTGGGCATGTTAAATATACTTTTCATGGGTACTTCTTACTAAGGTGAATCCTATTTTTACTGAACCTAGCTGTTTCACGAAAGCTTCTAAATATTCTTATGGGAATGATACAATGCATATTGAGTTCAATGCCCTTATTCAGATGATACTTGGGACTTAATTCCACCACAACAAGATCACAAGTTTGTTGGAAACATATGGGTCTATCGGGTTAAAAAAGCATGAAGATAAGAGCATTGAATGTTATAAGAATTGGTTTGTTGCAAAAGGCTTCCATCAATAAAAGGGTATTGATTATATAGAGACATTCAATTCGATGGTTAAACCGAGCATAATTCACCTAGTTATTTCTCTTGCATTCTTAAATTATTGGCCACCCCATTAATTAGATATTCAAAACATATTTCTTCATAGTTCCTTTCAAGAAAATGTTTATATGCAATAACCACATGGATTTATTCATTCTTATTATTCATAACATGTGTGCAAATTGAAAATAAGCCTCTTGGATCTTTAACAAGCCCAAAGGGTTTTGTTTTCTAGACTTATAGATCAATTACACCAACTTGGTTTTAAGGGCTCTAAAGCTTACACATCTCTCTATAATTTTCACCAAGACACGATCTATATATTCATCCTTGTTTATGTGGAAAATATAATTGTTATTAGCTTAGACATCAAAGTTATTAATATAGTTTTTCTAATGAAGGATTTAGGACCTTTTTTTTTTCTCTTAGTGTAGAAACTCTTCATAATGGCCATGATTTATTTATCACTCAAAGAAAGTTTATTGCATATTTTTTACGTAAGGTATACCTTGATAAAGTGAAACCATGTCCAACACTTGTCATCTTTCCAAAATCAAAGGTTCTGATTTGAGGCCCTTGGCTCTATAAAAACATTGTTAGAGCTTTACATTACCTTGGATTTACTCATCTAGATATTGTTTACAATGTTCATCATGGAAGCAAGTTCACATATCAACCTGACGGATCTTAAACAAATAAAATCATTTGGTTTTTGATTTACTAGACAAACTGATCAATCTTTTTGTGGATTTAATGATGTTGATTGGGCTGATGATCGCAGAAATATTGGTGTGTATTTTGTTTTTCATGACCATAACTTGATTATGTGGAGTTGTAAACAACAATAAACGGTAGCATGTAGTATCACCGAGTTTAAATACAAATATCTTTCTATTACAATAGCCAAAACTCGATGGCTTCAATTTGTTATGGTATGATAATATCGATGCCACATATCTCTCTTCCAATCTAGTGTTCCATGCTCAAACCAAGCATAATGAAATTGATTTTCATTATGTGTTTGATCAAGTATTTCAAAAGAAATTTGAGATTTCCTTTTTATCATCCAAGATTAGTTGGTTGACCTACTTACTAAAGCAATGAATGTTGCTCAATTTACTCTGTTACATGTCAATCTTTTAGTTTAATAAGCTTCCCTTTCAATTGCACGAGGGTAAGGGGATATTGAAGCATATGTAATCAAAAATTATACAATAATTGAAAATCCTGGGACAACTATATCTCAAGTCAATATTGCAAGTTGTCACCACAAATCATACACAAGTAAAGGAGTCATAAATCATAGGATTTGATTTTTGAATTTGCATTCAAATGAATACAACAAATAATGATCTTTATTGTACTATATATAGAAACTATTGTATTTAATTACACCAGTACGTGGAAAATAACCAATATCAATATGTTCACACTTTTCACTTTCCTTATATAGTGAATACAACAAAATTTATAGAGACAAATCAAATTATAATTATAAAATATTTGATCTTTTTAATCTAATTATAACATAACTTATTTGATTCTTTAGTTAATTTTAACAAGTTCACTATTCTGTCTATATTATATTTTCTATGAATAATATATAAATCTATTCATGATGAGATGGTTGTAAAAAAGATTATGATAACATACCAAACTTAATTACAATCATAACATATTGTATTTTATTATTATCTTGTAATAAGTATGAACTTATTTGATGCTTCATTTGACATTGATTTGGACATTGAATTTAGGAGGTGGTCCACGATTGGACATTGAATTTAACATGTGGTTCGTGGACCACCTAAGTGCTTATTATGTAAAGAATACACAGAAAGTGCTATCGGACTCAAAGATGCGCCCTGGTCCAACTGTTAGTGGGCCCTACCCATTTCTCCTTCTCACTTCATGTCTGCCACCTCATCATCTCTGTCTTCTTTTCCTGTGAAATTAGCATGGACTAAAATAATAAATTGATTGGTGCCACAAATACTTGATTCACATTCGAATTATCGCCTTGAATATTTTTCCGCTTAACCTCGTGGAATGCCAATAGTTGTAAGAAGAAGAAGACAAGTCGAGACAAAAATTAAAAAATTAAAAAAATACTTTAATTCTAATACCATACTTACTTAGAATACTAACAAAAGATCAGAATAAGATTTAAAATCTTTAATAGTTTATTTTTAGAATAAATAATAAATAATGATTAAAATAAAAAGGTGATATGATGACGATGATAGAGAAGAGAAGGAAATGGTGGCGCGCAGTAATAATAGTATAATAAAAACAATAATATATTTTAATTAAAACATTAATGCCACTACTACGTACAGAAGATAGTATAGAAAGAAGAGTGATGAGGGTGAAAAAAATAGTGAAAATGATGAATGAGTGATGGTGTCGGAAGATTAATGATGTAATAATAATATTAGTGTATATTATTAAACAGAAAAGTGTCATCAACATTGCCAATAATTAATATTGGCGGCATTGATAGTTAAGTTGATAAAAATAATTAGTAGAAATAATACATTATTAAAAAAAATCATCCCTTATTCTTATATATTCCCATATCTCAATAAAAATAAATCTATATTTAATTTTCATTCTCACTCTTCGATATTTCCCTTCCTACCATCCATTTCTTGTTACTAACTAGCAGCAATTAAATTAGCTGACATATTTTATTTTCATAATTAAAGACAAAATGATAAATCATCAGATAAATATGAAAATTCAAATCAAATGATAAATACATTAGATCTAGCTAGTAGTGAAAAATAATGAATCGCTGGTTTGGAAACATGCCCTTTAATTTCTTAATTTATCGCAATTTATGCATACATCTATTTTAAAATATACATATTCGGAGGGCAAATATGTCGAGCAATTAAATGGCCAAATCCCATGACTTATCATATGTTTCTTCTATAAATGACAATATGCCAGCAATATCTTAGCAGGACTTATCCAAAGAAATGATTGCATGAAGGCGCCATATGAGATGTTATAGCTTAGAAAAATTTCTGCCAATTTCCTAATTAAGAGTTTGGTGGAATTTACATATTAATCACTATTGTATGTCTCCTTTGTCATATTCATTTCATTTGTAATAATATTGATTATCATTGAATTGTCATTTAATTAGTATTAATATTTTCATTTCCTTCAAGATATTCTCGAGTTCTAATCTCTTTTTTTGTTTTTTAAAGTACCAACGCATGATTTTCTATTTCTTCTATCAAATCTTTAGTGAAACTACGAATTAATTAAGGAGGCATTGGTTAATTATCTTATCTTAGACCCCTGCTTGCCCATCCTACCCATATTAATTAGAAATTGAAAATTTTAAATTAAACTCTAATCCTTAACCACGTACGTTATACTGTAGCTGTCTCAATTAATTAATTCTTGTCGTATGGGACAAGGAAAACAGTATATACGTACAGACAGACAGAGAGAGAGAGAGAGAGAGCAAAGAACCAAAATATTAGGTATCGACTATGGAAATGGCTTGCTTTTTGCCTGCCTGCGATGGGAATGCCCCATCCCATACGAAAGTGGATCGCAAGTCCACAAAACAGGATAGGAATGCTTATCAGCACACCGCAATCCCTTCAAAATACAGTCAAACATCATTTCCTTTACCGTGACAAACAAGGTAGTGGATTGTTTTTTCTTGGGTAAGACTTTTTTTATAATAGATTGCTAGATGGCCCCTCCAAATAGTCCCTGAGTTTATGAGCAAACGCCACTTGTTTCTCAACCTGGATATCTGCTTGGAGAGGGAGCAAAAAAATCTCCCTTCATGCTTCGCATTTTTGCTTCTTTTTTCTTTTCTTTTTTTTTTAAAAAAAAAAACGAACAGACAAGGAGCAAGTACAGGCGCGCAAAAATACGCAAATGTTGTAAAATTTACAGAGTATAATGTTTTTTAAACACCGACAGATTTTAGGATGTAACGTTGAATTTGTTAATTTTCGAAAACGCTCAAAACAATAACCATAGTAAAGTTTTAGAGAGAGACTCAAAATTCCTACTAAATAAATAACTGGCAATCGAGAATCTTAAAAATAGTTAAATAGTATGTTCTAGTTGATCAAGGATCAAATAAAAAATAAAATTAACAAAGAATCCATAATTAATATGAAAGCCATAAAAAGCTGTAATTTTTAAACATGAACAAGTATAATTTTTATACTTCTGAATTATAAAAGGCCCAAAGTAGATATTTTAAAACATGTTGTGTTCCTTTGAATTAGTCACTGCCAAAAAATTTATCAAATATGAAAATATCAATTGATATAAACCCGTCAATAAATAATAGTAACTTTTACCGATAAAATATCACATCTTTATTTCCCTTGGTATTCACCCATAAAAAAATTTTATCGGTGAATAACGAGGGAATTATAGTTAAAAATCAATGAATAAAAAAAATAGCGTGTCATTATTACAGTTAGAATTACCAAGAAAATATGCTTGTCGCTAATACATATCGGTGAATCCATCAATTAAGTTATAACTTGATAGACAATCCCTCCTCTAGCTCTCCCCCATTGCTTCTTCTCCTTTCTTTTTATTATGCAGAAAACAACACAACACCTATATATTTTGTCACAAATCAAACTCACATCATCATAATTTGACCACTCCAACACTCAGTTTGTTAGTGTCTTTATTCTGGTTCAAATTTTTTAAAAAAAGATTCACCACATCAAGTAAACAAAATTACTCATTTTTTGTTGTAACCCATTTTTAAAATGTTAAATTTTTTTTTGTATTTTGATGTAGTATATGTAGTTTGTTTGTGTGTTTACTTGTTTAATAACTTTTTCTATAAAAAATTGTTGTATGAATGTATGATTTGTATATGTTAGGGTTCGTTTGAGATTTTAAAAAATTATATTTGTTTGTCATTTGATGAAATTGAGTTTGATTTTGTAACTTAGGTATTTTATAATGAAATAAATAATGACTTATTTAATGGATACATTTCAAATTTTGTTAATTTTATTATTAAGTTAAAAATTTCAGTAAATTTAGAGGAATTTTACTTTTTTGTAGAAAATTGATAATGACTTAAATGTACTATTAAAATAGATTGAATAAATTTAAGTTAAACCAATGATACCTAATTAATTGGGTATCAATAATTTGTTTAGTTCACATGATTAATTAATGCATGTTATCGTCAACATTCCATATAGGTTTCATACAAGTAATGGATGATTGTTTTTTGGATGTATCGAGTTTCATCCGAAAGGTTGTGCAGGATAGATTATTGTAATGGAATTGAGGGTTTTATTATATATGCATTATCTAATCCAAAAAAATATTATTGGAGGCGGTATTAGATGTCGATATAATAGGTATAAGAATAAAAAGTTTCTCGATCTAGATGTTACGATACATCTTCTATAAAAAGGGTTCATGGAGAAATATTTAAGTTGGCTTGCACATGAAGAATCATATGTTCCTTAGGAGACCATGGTAGAAAGGATGATTGGATCAACTTCTAGTTCTAACAACTTGCATGGAGTTGCATATGATAATAGTAATCGTTATAGAAGTATGGTTTGATATATGATGTCTTGAGAAAACATAATTTTCAGATGAAAGCAACTTGCATGGAATTGCATATGATAATAGTAATCGTTATAGAAGTATGGTTTGATATATGATGTCTTGAGAAAACATAATTTTCAGATGAAAGCAACTTTGATATGGACTATCAATGATTTTCTTGTGTATAAGATGGTTTCTAGTTATAACACACATGGAGAATTAGCATGTTCATACTGTATTGAGAATAACAAGGTCTTCACATTAACAAATGATGGTAAAACATCTTTTTTTATTGTCATCAAAGGTTTTTCCCAACCAATCAGTGAGGGGAACATACTTGACAAAAATCAAATTCAGACATGCACATAATTATGTGTTATTGAACTACGATGAATTGATATATTTTATTCAGTAAGTACAATATTAACATGTTGTTATTTTTACATATTTTTTCTCTTATACTTTCATAAACTAATGGATTGAAAGACTCATCATAGGCAACATTATCAATTTTTACTATCTCAAAATTCATATATGACTGAATTTTAGATTTTCCAATTACAAGATAAATAATTTACAATGTGGTTCATAACTCATGTAAACACTACTTAGTAATTCTTATCTCACGTAACACTTAATTTTATAAAACATTTCTCTTTAACGGTTAATAGTTGTAATCATGTACCTGATTTATCAATTGAGAGGGAATGCTAATAATAGTTTGAATTTACTATGTTTAGTTCCTGAAAGAAAGGTTAAATGCTATAACGAGTATTTTATTAATAGATATGTCTTTCATACTAAAGAGTATGGTTAGGATAGAAAGACCTATAATAATAGAATTTGTGTCTTCTAATGAGCTTGAAGTTGATTATTATAGGAAGTTGGAACAGGTGATTGAACTATAATATCATAGTGAGCTTAATAAAATATTCTTATTCAAATATTATTGCAATACCACCGATAGAGAAATCATAGTAGATCTCCATCATGGTTTTGTCAAAATTAATATAAAGGCTAGACTTTACAACAACGATGATGTTTTTGTTTTTGCCAAGCAATACCAACAAAGTTATTACATATACACTTATTCATTTAAAAATTATCGTTCTATGGTTGATTGGTTATTCATAGTGAAAAGATTCATGGGTCGTGTTCAAGTTGTTCAAGAAGGTAATGATGAAGTAAATGTGAGAGATGATATCTTTCAAATTAATGAGTTAGTTGATGCATATCGAGTTGCTTCATCTACCAACTTAGAAAAAAAATCAAATTTTTATATTGTTGGGAATATTTTTGTTGATGTTGATACATGGTAAGAAGAATCCTTATCGTTTTATAGATAAATGGTCACGATGACCTATAGAAGGATCCGTGATTCTTTTAAAGACACATATGGAGATTCAATTGAGACATGTATAGAGACATGCAGATATCGTCATGGAGATTTTCATGAAGACATGTTTAGAGATATGAAGACCTCATATTGAAACATGTATATATTTTGTCTTAACCTTCACCTCCACCTCATCCCCACCCATCATAGTTAATATTGCAATTATTGTTACCAACATATCATTATCGTAACAATTCATCATTCAATTATCAATGTATTTTTTCATCATTACTTAATTATTATTTTTTTCTATATTTTACATAAAAAAATTATATGTAAATATTTCAATCCCCTAATTAAAGTAAAAATATTGTACATGAGCCTTTTTAATGCATGCACAAATATTTCAATTGAATTCCAAAATATTTATTTTAGAAAACCCAATCCAGATATATAAATATATATAAGACAGCCATAATTTTCATAAAGCCGGCCAGACCAAATTGATAGAAATACATTAGGTCGATTAGATTCAAATAAAATCCGAAATGCCAATCAATCTTTTTTCAATATCTCCTCACGTAATTATACAGTGAGAAAACACAAGCTCTTGCGTATAAATGCTTCTCCGATTCCCAACCCAGACAACAAGTATTCTCCTTCAGAAGCATGTCCCAGCAGACAAGCTTGATTTTTTTCCATGAAAGAAAGGTGCATTTGGTTTCCATGAAACAATTAAGGGTCACGTGGATTTTGTCCATTTTGCTTTTGACAATCTTACCATATGGTGGACTTGTGCAATGTATTCATTAGTGCCACGACCCACGAGCTTCACCGCCCCCATAGCCTGCTATTTTTATCAGCATATATAGAAGAGAAGAAGAAACCAAAATGCTATTCTTTCATTTTACTTGGAGAAAGGTTGGCTTCCCTTCTTGGCAACATGAGTTGGAATTGCTATATATGTTGTAACGTAAGAGCTGTTTTTCCTTTCTTTAACAAATGAAAATTGAATTTCCAAAGCGTACGTATTGACTTTGTGAAAAGCATGTCAGGAAGATGTGTTTCCATTCCCTGAAAGTTGAAAATTCATGGGCTTGGCTAGGCCGTCAACTTTGTCGTTTACTGCTCAATATAAGAACAGAACCAAATAAATGGCCAGCTACAACATACCCTACAGATGTGGATGAAGTTTAATACTCGAAAGGAGTTCTTGATTCAAGGTGGGTGATGGTAACTTGGTAAGGGTATATTTGCAATCAAAGAAACATTGACAGCACAATTCTCGTATAGTGTGGAGTTTAATTATATATATATCTGGCGACGGAGTTGGGTGAGAGAGCTTTGACGGTCGTTAACAATGACGTCCTTGGATTGGACAATTGTCAGCAAGCCCTAAAAGAACAAAATGCAGTGTCAGACAGGTGTTGAATCCTTTACAATACCAATACATAGTGTTGTTCGCAATTGTAAGCCGAATTCTACGCTCGATCGCACAGCCTAATTAATGAGTATTTGACTATATATCATGAAAAATGAACAAATCTCAAACTAATTATTATTGATGACATTTCACGGGCAAAATCGTGAATGGATTTTTTTCCTTACTAGTAATTATTCAGAATTTTGATTTTAAAAAACCATCAAGTCATTACACTGTACTTAAAAAAATAAAAATCATGAGTGCCCATAGTTATAGTTTGTGGTTCCTTGCTTTCGAAGGTGTCGAAGGAAATTTAAAAAACGATAAAGATGTTCCTTGACAATTATAAATAAACCCTGTAAAAATACAAATTTATCCCTATAGACTAGTTCAATGGGTTTTTTTAATGATGAAAATATAAATTTATTATTATAATCCATAGTAATTTACGGTACTTTAGCCACTTAAAGTGAGATTCACCATTTCATTGGTAGGCTTTTTTCATGTAAAGGTCCTCCCTCACTCATCTTAAATTAATTAATGGTGGAAAGTGGGAAGAATTTCAAAACCCTTTTTTTTTTTGGTAGAATTATCGATTTCCACTACATAAATTCGCGTTCGGCTTTCGGCTTTCGGCTTTTGGCCCTTTTTATGGTTTGGAGGGGGCCCGTGTTCAACATGCATGTCCTGCAATCATCTCCAAATCAGGAAAATACACTTTCAACGTCATGCAATAATCAATTAAATCAACTATACTTTTAAGCCCATTTTATGGATTAATTAATCAGAGCTAGCAATATTGCTGTATTTCATGCCCTTAAAAAAGATTACTAAGTAATAAATTCTCTCATATTCATATATAGTTACGTTGATCTACTGCTATTATCAGCTACCCTAATGAATTTCTATAATGTAATTAGTTTTGCATAACAGATGAATTGGGTCTGTGCATGATGAAGTCGTGAGATAACTTCATGCAGAAATTGAGTTTTTAATAGCTTGCGATCCTAGGCCTGGGCTTGAGATGTAAGTTTTGTATCTAGGAATGGTTGTTAAGCTTCATCAATGACGGGAAGTTCGCTTGAAAAAATAATCCTTTCATAAAATGAGGGATGTATAGGATATATGTAAAAATGAATTATTGTAGAACTTTTTTCATTTATCTGGTGATCCAGGATGTTTATAAACTTTGATCATGTTAACTTATCATAGGACATTGGTTGCACAATAATTAATTGGTGAAGAGGTTGGTAATTATCAATGACATATTTGTAAAAAATAATCATTAATAAGAAAGGAGACATCTTTTTTACATAGAATGTGGTACATGTGTGATAATTGATTATAAATATGGTGTCAACCCTGCATAAAATTATGTACTTACAGAGAATTTATTAATAAAAAATATAAAATTATATGTGCATGGACAGAGCAAGGCGTCGCATTCTGATTTATTAAAACTCAAAAATATATTAAGTGTGTGCCTAAGTATGGTTTGTACAACCCATGTGTTGAGAAAGAGAAGGAAAAAATATAAAAATAGATGTGCGTGGACATAGCAAGCCGTCGCATTCTGACTTATCAAAACTCAAAAATATATGAAGTGTGTGTCAAAGTATGGTTTGTACAACCCATGTGTTGAGAAGGAGAAGGAAAATAATAGGGAGAGAGAGAATTTAGGCAGGCAAGTCTAGTTGTTAATGGCTAGAATTTAACATCCCAAACAGCTAGAATATTTTTTTAATCATGCACCATTATTCTTTTTTAAAATAGATATGTTTCAAAGATTTAACCAGTAAAAATGGTGAGAGAAAACTTAATTTTTTTATAGGGATGTTACCTTCTCTATGAACACGTCTACATAAAAGTTCTCATAATTTTACTAGGTTTTTTATAGAAGAATTCCTAATTGTTTTAGAAATAAGTGGTTATAGCGACTTGAAGAAAGATCATTAATCCCTTTAAAAATAAATGATCATAGAAACTTATAAAAAGATTCATAATTCTTTTAAATATAAATGATCACGAGGACTTGAAGAGTAATTTTTTATTCTTTTAGAGATACTGAAAAAACATATGAAGACTGAGTTGAGATATGAAAATTTTTTTATTGATATATATTTGGAGATGTGAATATCTCACCATGGAGATTTTAATGGATATCTTTATTTGAGCCATTAATTAGAGACGTGGATAAAAAAAAAATCAATATAAAATTTATTTTTAAAACAAAAAAATTATGAAGAAGCTCTTTCAACTACGTTACTAAAAACACATATTGGTTTGTGTTGTCTTTCAGTTGCCTATGTCCTAACATCTGACAATTTCTCATTTCCTAACCAGTTAATATTGGCTGTTGATATTGGATTATGTTTACCACAAGTGCATAGGGATCCCCTGACACCCTTGACTAATTTGGTCCTTCTCAAAGCATGTCATTGAAAAAAACCATGGTCTGTCTTGAAGACACCAACATGCACACATAAAAGTCTAAGGTCTCATTATAATTGTCTTAGCAATGCTTGTTTCTACATAGACCAGCCAGACATTACTTTGGCTCTTTCGCTGATACACTCAAACTCAAGGGGACATCCTGCTACCGCACGGGCACGCTTGGGTCACCTCAAAGTCAAAGATTTTTAGGTGTTGGCTATTTGATTATTTGCAGTTTGTAGTTTGCAAGAACAAGAAAGCAGGGCCAGGCCATGCATATTGTCTTATTCCTTGTCCAGTCACCACCGAAAGTGATCTTCTGTCTATTGGTTTCTTGCACTTGTAATGTCTTGGACAAATTCTTGGAACAAACAACTTGGAATCATAGAGGAGAGAAGAGTGCTGTCGTAATTGGGGTCAAGTTTCCTTTGAGCGTATTCTTCACATCTTACCATTAAAAGGACCACAGCTGGTGAAAACTGCCAAGCTACAGCCTACAATGGAGTACAAAGAGGAGCAAAATTGCAATTGAAATCGAAATGGACCTTAATAATTTATGCCATTAACCTGTTCAAGGACCCAGGTGCTTGAACAATTATTGTGACACAAGCAAGGCTGTGAATCTCAAGTTGGGTATAGCTCTATCAGACTACTACTAATGGCGGGAGGACCTCAGGCGCTCCATTCAGAGAGCACTGCTCTGTAATCCACATTATTGTGAACTTGATTCAACAAACTTCTGCAGTAAATGATTGCAAGCAACTATTCAGTTTTCGACCGTGTTGTAATCACTGTCATTAATAATCAAGAACAAGATTATGACATTCATTGCAAATCTACAACCAATCTTAATTATCCTACTTCTAGAAGATTTGAAAATGACTGAATAATTCATTTACCATCGTCCGCGCACTTAGTTGAATATGAAACCTTTTCTGAAATGATTTTTCATATTCACAGAACATGCTCATACTGCATGCTGAGATGAGCCAACTACTAATCTAACAGGGTCCTAGTAGACGTTCCTGCCAACCTACCGGCCACTCATTGCTGTAACGCAGAAGTTCGTGTTTTTTCATGACTAACACATGCCATGGTACGACTGGAAAATTCAGCACCATGCAATGCTTCTCCAGATGTGCATTTTACCGATAGCTGGGACATGAGTTTCCCAGATTTTTCACTCGCTAATGCATAAACTGTACTTGATGGGACATAAAATGATCCCTTTTTTTTCCTTAAATAATCATGCATGAATGGAAAACCAAAACAAGGCATGACCACACAACGGAACACCGACTGGATCAATCAATTGACGGCGAAGGCCTAGTTTGATCTTGCGCACAGTGGTGACAGCATCAATCCAAGAAAACTTTCTATAGGAATTTGCTTCTTCTTTTTTTTCCTGTTTTGGGATAAATCATTCGTAAAGAATTTGAATTACTCTGATACAAATGCGCGCTTGAAAAAAAAATGATTTAGATGCATAGAGAACGATGTTGACAGTGATTATGCAGAAGACATCAATTGTATTGCTTGAGTTGGAAAATTACAATTAAAATGATGGTGCATAAATATGATCTCAATTGAATGACTTGAGGTGGAAAATTTGGCAATTTGGGTGGTATGAGCTCTTTGTTGCAGCCTGCTGAAACTTCTTAATGGCAGCTTCATTTTCTTCTAAGCTAGTCTGAAGGAAAAACCGTACCCACCAAGTCGAGCTCCTCAATTTAGCCTGCAGCGCAAAAAAAAAAAAAAAACAAGAAAAGGCTTGCATAACATCATTTTCAGAGTAGAAGGAGTTCAATGATACGGAAACAGATCGGACATATTTTGTAAATGACACACAATAAAGATAACTCTAAGAACAGTATTTGAAAATGTTGTGCAAATAAATTTCTAGATGTCAAGCATTGTTTTATCTCCAACAGTTCTAAGGGCTAGACTTATGGAATCTTCATTCTTTTATTTACAAGAGAGACAACCAGGCTAGAAACGTTGAGTTAGTTAATTGATCTAACTTCCATAATATTTCTTTCAGACCATAATATGTTATATAACATAGACGCAGAACCTCATCTCGACATAAATATTATGCGAGTGTGCTACAATTCCATGCAGCTCCTAAACACAGACAACATGAAGTGATCCAGGAACCGATTCTGATGCCAAAATTAAGTCACTTACCGCCCTTCCAAATTTTGTCACTTCTGCAACTTTAGCTCTGTGTTGACCTGGAAGGCCTGCATTTATCACAACAAAAGGTAATTTAAAAGGTGAAGCACAAAAGGCTTCTATTGTTCTTGTTTCTAGCTTTCTTTGTTGGGCTGTTTGTTATCAGACTTGATGGATTTACAGCCACTCCTTATCGACTTTGATTGTATCTGTATTTCTAACTTTTAATTCAATACGTTATTTATATTCATCTGAAAGAAAAGGTATGAGTGGAGCCGAGTTCATGTAGCAAAATGACAGCTATCTGTAACAATCTCTTGCCATAATAAATTTATATCCCATCACCAATTCTGGGAACAAAAATCCCAACTTACTCATTTATCCAGTACCATTTTTTGGTGTGTGTGTCTTTCTCCAACATTAAGAACTGGTAAATTTCAAGGACCCGCAAAGGAAAAGACTTGAATTTTTTTTGTAGGTGATTGGTATGGCTTTTACATATAGTTCATAAATGGAAAAAAATCATCAGTTGATCTAACCTAGTGAAGAATATCGGCCTATTTCATGAGAATTTTAAAAACAGCACTCAACAAACAAAAACTGAGATCAAAAGGTGCGCATGAAAATTTCTAGCATATTTGATATATAGCAGATTCCTTTTACCTGTAAATATTACAAGACCATCAGCTGATACCCTAGCCAAATCTGGAATTGTCTTGTTGAGGTATCTAGGTGACAAGTAATCCACAGCATCTGACACAATTACAAGAGAAAATGATTTTGGTCTGTAAGGAAGAGGAAACTTGATATCAGCAACGCGCACGATACCCCTCCGCACTAGTGCTTTGCAGTTACCATCAGCGTCCTCTATGTCATATGGTTCGACACCCCAGGCTTCGGTCTCCTCTTCTTTTAGCAAGTGAGAAACCACAGAACAAGTATTGGGGCCAATATGCAAAACTTTATGCATGCTATCTCCATAAGCCTTCTTCAAAATTGGGATTGCTTCTTGAACCTCGACAGTGCATGAAAAATCACCTGCATAAGCAGAAAAGAGTTCATACCCTTGAAATCGAAGGTAACTTGGGTATTAAAAAAAAGGACATACAACGATAACAGTAACCATAGTGAAAACAGGATTCTTGGCATTTAAATCTCCAGTGGACTCTATTCATGATCAGCAAAGTCCATTCAAATGAAATTGAAAAAATAAAAAGGACTAGATAGTTTAAATGTAGGTGCTCGAAATGACCACTCTAATGAATTTTGACAAGCAAAAAGTAAAATTTGCAAGGCACTTAGTGGAAAGTATTAATATCAAATGTCACACGATGCCTATTGAGGATGACAGTGTAAAAGAAATCGCCATCATATTGTTACACAACATTAAACTAAAATGAACCAAAGCTCTGAAAATTAAGTCAGCCAACTTTACCTTGAACCTTGTTAAAAGCCTGTTTGTTGCCGCCAAATTGTCCTACCATGCGAATAAAATACAGTCAACAGATAGCCAAAAGAAGATAAAAGTTGTGGAAACTGTGAATGTATGCGATGAAAAGTTGCAACCGGCTAATTCACCCTGCCTCCTTTGCAGGTAAGCTACAGTATGAAATGGTAAACATGCAGCAAGAATTTTTTTTGAAGTGCCAGAAATGAAGACGCGGCAGAGGAAGTATTGGCGAGATTAATAAGATATTACTCATGGGTTTAACTGAGTACCAACCTGGACTGCTGTATAAATAAGCAAAAAGAAAGACTGCTCCCTGAAAAATTCTCCATCAAAAACAGAAATAATAAATCAGAGTCCACCGATCCTTACGCCGTGTCTAATCCATTTCAATCCAACAACATTGAATAAATATACACAGATTCGATTTTTTATCTTTTTCTTAAAGCCAAAATGAACAAGTACCAGGAGAATAAGAGCAATGGGCAAATATGGGGAAGAACGTGGCTGGGAATCGAAGCCAAAAGGAGCACCTATCCCTCCACTCTCTCCATATCGCCGAGAATGTTTTGATGATCTCCTTGACATTGCTGCAAATTAATTAATTTGAACTTACGATATCCTACGCTGTTTCAAAAAGAAAAATCAAGTGAGCTAGGCAACCATCTCCATAAATATGCAAAGCATTTAGACCGCACAAATTCGAAAAGGTAATTAGACAAAAATCGGCCTAAGACAATGCAATGCAGATGAGAAAAAAACGAAAGTGGAAATTACCTAGAGACAGTAAGAGTGTAACAACCTCGTTTTTCGAGAAACTAGAGGAATGTTATGGATCTAAAAGATTACATGACTTGTGTGTTTCTTCTGTGGTTTGCAAACGCAGGAATTGCTACACCCGTTCTCGTCGGCTGTGACAACGGGCTTCAGAAAACTGTTTTCCCGGCAGTTTTCTCTCTACCTCGAGCGGTTAATTTTTTAGAATATTTACTTTTTAAAATTTATTTTTAATATTAATATAAAACAAATAAATTTAATTTTACAAAAACTCTTTCTATCAACAACGGTCCTTATTCTTGTTCTTAATGGCATGTATCAAGGCCTTGCTATTTGGGCCATAATGCTAGAGAAGAGCCTTTAGCAATACCGGATCCAACAGGGTGTCCATCGTAAGAAAGGCCCAAGGGTTTGAAATTCTTACACGTTACGGCTAATGTTTAAAGTAATTGTACGATTATAAGAAGGCCCACAAGGCCTGGTCCATAGAAGGTTTCCTGGCAGTGGCAGTATTTGATTCCCTCATCACTTTATTCCTTTTTCTGATGTTTTTTTTTTTCTTTTAAAAGCTAAGCAAAGGAGGAAATGCCTTGCCCTTCTTTCTTACATGCAAGGACCCCAACTCCAAAGTATTATATGCGTTCTTTAAGCTGGATCCACTTATATGCAACTCCGCTAGCATCGATGGCAAGTGATTAGTTTACAACCCCCTCTGAATTAAATCCAATTTAAGTGGTTAACCTTTAAACCTTTTAATTTAACTATTTATCTAACATGAATTTAAAATTAAATTGTGTGAGAGTTGTCTGACGTGCCTCAGTCAACTTAAAGGTCTAAAGACAACTCGATTAGTCAGTAAAAAACTTGATTTGACTTTTAAAAAAAATCAAGATAATCTTATTTAATATTGAGACGGCGACATATTAGATCGATCCTGGTTTCGTGACTTAACCCACCAAATGTGCGATCTGAGTGATGGACTCTACTGGGTTTAAGAACTTTGTTTTTTTAAGAATATTTTTCACTTAATTATACGATAATAAAACTAGACGCTCATAAAACCAAACCAAGCACAAACTAAATATCAGGATGTTTAAGACTGTGATAATCTTATAAAAAGCAAACCGGAACAATTTATAAGACAAATTCAAAAACAAGCAAATGTTGAGGGATGAAATTGAAAAAACAATGATGAAAATGAAAGGAAAAAAAGAGGTTATCAAGAAAAAAATAGGGTGAAATGTAAATACAGCAAAAAAAATGAAAAAAACAAACCACCTCCTTTATTCTTCATACTAACAATGAAGAAGTTCTGTTACACCCTAGGGTTTTTAGTATAAAAAGTATAATGTTGTCTGACTTGGTTGGTAGCTCAATATGTTGCCTTCATACTATCCTAGCACAAAGGATTTGTAGTACATTTAAAATTCGAGAGATAAAATGCATTATTTTGGAGCAAGCAGCAACTATATATAGCAATCAAATGTTAGAGTACCCCACATACCAGATGTTATTTGTTATAGTCAGAAAGAGAAAATATATGTGTTCGTTATGCTTATAAGAACTTGTTGCTTGATAAATGATGAAGTCATGAAAAAACTTCACATATAAATTAGGTTTTCCACGAGCCACAATCCTAAGCCAAGACATGTGGGGCTTTGAATAAAGGCTTGGTGTTTGGGCTCGATTATCCTAAAAAAATCCATGAGGGACTCTTTAATGCTTAAGTCAGAAAATGTATGAGAGCTATGGGGAAAAAAAAATGAGAGTGAAATGTTGATTATGAGGAAATTCTGACTTATGAGAACCTCTCTCATTTACCAAGTAATCCAAAACATCTATAGACTTTGATCATGCCATCTCACCATAAGATACGGAGAGTTACATGATAATTGATTGGTGAAAGCATTGGCACCCATCTTTGGTTGTAATGCATTTCACACCATTGTTAAATAAATGGGTGATTATCAACGATACGTTCACTAAAAATAATTATTGATTGAGAAATAAGGTACATTATTTGCATTGAAAGTGTTGCATGTTTGCATTATCAACTATTGGTTAGAAAAGGTGGCACCAACCATATAAAAAAATATGTACTTTACAAAGAGTATATAAAAAAATAAAAAAAATTATACACTACAGATGTTATGATGTTGTATTTTGACTCCTCAAAACCAAAAAAAAATAGATATATGCGTAATAGATAGTATGTGTAAGAGTAAAAAGGAGGAAAAAATTTGGTTGTTTGGGCGTTAGCCCAAACAGTGTAGTATGATTGGTAGCCATAAATAGTGTTGTATGGTGACCACAACATCAGGTATCCATGGACGACGTGCAATAATGATACCTAGGGTAGTGTGTGGTGACCACACGTATGAGGTGGTTGATAGTCACTCCACATAGGCATGGCAAAAAAAAGATTTGCATTATAGTGCTACTTTATTTTGACCATACCCAAACGAAGTGGTATTGACCCCAAACGATGTGGCATGGTTGGTGGCCACGAATGGTGTGGGTGTGATGATCATACATGGTGTAGGATGGTAACAAGTAGAGTGGTGAGTGGTGACCATAAGCATGGAATGGTTGGTGGTCATTCCTTTTGGGCATAGCTCAAGAAGAGTTGCATTATGGTGCCACTTTGTTTGGGCTATCTTAAAAGAAATGGCATTATGTTGCCACTCTGTTCGGGCTTTATCCCAAACAAAGTGCTCATATTTATTTTATTTTTTATATATGTAAAAAACATACAACATCATTTACCTTTCCGGAAAAAATCTTTTAAACAAAAGTATTTGGAAGACTTAACCAACAAAAATAAGAAAAGAAAACTAATTTTTTACATGTTATGGCTATGAGAGAGTTACCATAGTCAAGCATCTAAATGTTGGTCTTTTATGTCTTGCGAGGTGTCTACATAAGAGTTTTCATCGTGTAATTTTTTCTCAATGTTTCTATAAGAGAGAATAATTTAATAGTGTTGTTTGTAAAGAGAAGTAGTGTAGCAAAAAATCAATTTAAAAGTAAATATGGTTTGTGTATGTATTTCAGAATGCGTTTTAGATAAAAATATTCAATAAGCAGTCATAAAGATCGAAAAAGGTTCTTCAATCCGATAAAAGTCAAGTTATCATGAGGACCTGGAGAAAAATGATCATAGGAACTTGAAGAAAGATCTATGATCTTTTAGAGACACTAGAGACACATATGAAAATTCAATGAAGACACGTTTAGTGACATGAAGATCTTACCGCGAAGATTTTAATAGAGATTTTTTATTGAATACATTATAGATATGGAAAAAAATCATTACTTTTATTAAAAAGTTTAGAAGATAGAGATATAACTCGTGGGGCTAATTCATGGATCATTTAATTTTAGGTAAATCATCAATTGTGTAGACTTCCTTTATTTTATGCTCTGGTTTTTTTTTTTTCATGAAATAATGAGGGTAACCTTTTGCGATCAGTCTTTCTATCTTCTTTTTCAAGGTATGGCATTTCTCAATGTCATGCCTATGATCACAGTGAAAAAGACAACTTATTAGGATTTCTCGTGTCTGCGCCACTTTTCATAGGAGGGTGATATTGCATAAATTATTTCTTATTGATAATAGTCAGCACCTCAGTCCGTGTAATGGTTAGATAAGTAGTCAGAAGTTTGAGGAATGTAAGGCGATCATAAATGTGTCCCTTGGTACTTTTTTTAGATGCTTTGGTTAGAGACCAGTGATGTTGGGGAGACTTTGTTTGGTGAAAATTTAGGTGACCTTATTTGGACACGCTGGCTTATTCCACTTTAATATAATTCTGTACTACCTATTTAACGCCTAGATGAGTATTGTTAGGTGGTGTATATTGTCATTCCCATAATGAGTAGTTGTAGACTCCACCAATCAGGGTGTTAGTGGTAATTGGTTCGAGCAGATTTTTCACGTTGAGTATTTCCTCATTACATATTTTGAGATATCCTCTATTGCTTTTATCTTCTCATTGGGTGATGGTAAAAAGCTCCAATATGCTCTTTTTAGTTGGAATGCTTATGCTAAAACAAGAGATGAGCTTCATGTAGAGATCATGAAGACCTAGAATGGATCCTTGATCAAGATTGTGATACATCACCCTAGCATTTCCATGAAACATTACAGGAAAAATCTTGCACATGGAATTATTTTTTATTGTCACTGCCTCTAGGATGCTTCTAACATTTTGTATATACTATTTAGAATATGTAAGGTCATCATAGTTATCTCAAATGACCTTTGTAATGATATATTTTTTAAAGAAATGAGTGTGTAACACCATATGATAAAATAGAGAGTCTCCTAGATGATTGGATTGGTGTTCATTCTTAGAAGTTGGTCTCATCTTACGTCTAAGATTTTTTTATGAGGAAGCATGTGAGTGAGTGTCAGATGAGAATTAATAGAGATAGTCATGCTTATGACTAAGATATGTGAAGGAGTTTTCTTCATATAAAAAATGACTCATTCAGAAAGTAGGAGTATCATATACATACTTTGCATGTCATTTTGTTTTGTTCCTTTGTGAAACTAAAGTTTCCTCTTTGTATCTCGTGCATATAATAGAGTTATGTGTTGGATTTTTTATTGATAGAACAAAAGAGTATGAAGTCGTTTTTGTATAGCCAAAATAATATTATTGAGCACTTGCATTTTATGGTGAGTTGTTAGAGACCTGAGAGAGATAGAGTTTTTATAGTAAGGAAATCAATTACTCTTTATTATCCTAGAGTTTCATCAGACATTGAAATAGTCTTTTTTGTGTGAAAGGTGATGAAGTGCTTTTTTTTTTCACTTTTCCATAGACGACACCACTAATGAAGTCGTAAAAAACTTGAAACATAAATTAGGCTTTCCATAGGCTGCTATCCTAGGCCAAGACATGTGGACTTGAATGTAAGCTTGGTGTTTGGGCTTAATTATCATGAAAAAAAATAAGTTTTTTATGGGACGAGGGACTCTTCAATGCTTGAGTCAGTGAATGTATGACAAAAATGAGAAAAAAATATAAGATCGAGAGTGAAATGTTGAGTATGAGAAAATTATAACTTGTAAGAACCTCTCTCGTTTACCTGGTAATCCAAAGTATTAATAGATTTTAGTCATATCAACTCACCTCGAGAGATGCATAGTTGCATGATAATTGAATTGTGAAAACATTGGCATCCACCTTTAGTTGTAGTGTCTTTCACCCTATTAGTGGATAGGTGGGTGATTATCAATGATACAGTAGCTAGAAATGATCATTAGTTATGAAAAGAAATATTTTATTTGCATTAAATATGATGCTTGTTTGTAATCATTTAGGAGAAAAGATAATATCAATCCTAGAGTGTGCGCAATGGATAGTACATGTGATGAAAAATAAAAGAGGAGGGAATTTTTGGTCCTTTGAGCCTTGGCCCAAACGGTGTGGCATGGTTGATGGTCAAGAACAGCGTGTAATGGTGACCGCAACGTGGAGGGCTGACCACGTGCGTCATGAGATGATAACATGCAGGGTGGTGAATGATGATCATGTGCGGGGTGATTGGTGGCCGATCCGTCAAGGCAATGCCCGCAAGAATTGGCACCACAATGCAACTCTGTTTGGGCCTTGCCCAAACAGAATGCTCCTTTTATATATATATAAAGAAGCATGCACCGCCAGTAGTTATATAGTTTCAGCTCATTTATCTTGCTCCAATGCCGTCGTCCATGAAAGAAGGCCGTGGCTACAGAAGTGGGTCTTGTGCCCAATGTGTCATTAATTAATGATACGACTCCCGTGCTTCTTTTTTTCAAAGTGATTTTAATCGATACGGCAATGAATTAGTGATTTTAATATTTCTCAAAACAAACACTAATAATTTTTGTAAGAACAATTCAACCGTATCAATCAAATATAGCGATAAAATTGCGGGAGGGGGGGATCGTAACAGGCCTCATCACATGCACAGTTGGTATGAACAGAAGAATTTCGTATCGGGATCGATCATTGATTATGATATATGCATGCATATTCTATGATCTTCTAGAATCTACAGCCGTCCCGTCAAACATTTTGTTGCGTTGCCAAGCAAAGCAATATATATATATATATATATATATATATATATATATATATTTCGATATTGATATGCATTTAATCTGCAGTGGTCCCTGGTTCCACAAGTGATTATCAGACAGAAATCACGGGCTAAATTACAATCAGAAACTAAATTTGTTACACATTGACGGATCCCATTTAAGCAACTGACCCTAAGAGAAGTCCCTAGCCATAAAGCTAGCAAAATTGGCCTGACAGCTTAAAATATTTATAAGATTCTTTCAAAATAGAAACCCTACTTGAAAAGGACCATTACTTGTCCATTTTCCCTTTTATCATGCCCATTTCACGTTGATTTAGTTCCAAATTAGGGTTCTTTCGATGAGGTTAAGCTCTTACACAACGTGCGAATAGCTTTCAGTGCTAAAAGGGTTGGGAATTCAAGTAGCAAAAATCCAATCCGTGATGATCCCTTTCTATTTTGCCAAAAGAGAGAAGATTATAGCTGTACGACAGTGTATATCCATGTGTGATGACATCTTCTACCAAGCCTTTGCCAGCAGAATAAGGTTGGAGGATAATGCCCCAATATAAGCAAGGGCTTCCCATGAAAAAAGGGGAGCAAAACTGAGAAGACCGCTCATGTTACATGGTTGGTATTATTTTAGACAAACTCTGTGCTGACAAATTCAGCAGAGAGTTATCTACCTGATTTGGACTTTTGTTAACAACCTGCGAAAAAAGTTAATCGCGTGATTTTCCTTTTTATTCAATCCTTATTTTTTATAGATATATGGAAACCAAGGAAACTGCAGTTCGGGTGAGAGATGGGTGAGCTGGATTTATTACACAAAGTGTACTTAAGGTTAAGGGTGACATATGTAAGAGCCTCTGACACACTTGCATGCCGTCTTGAAGAAAAAACCCCACAGAAAACAGATGCCACATGCCCGTCAAACTCAAAGATGTGCCGCCCCTTCTTGTTGAATACCGCTCGTCTGCGTGGACCCAACTCAATATTCAATGTTCATCTTTTTTGGCCTGGACTATGAACTGTAAAAAAAATTGAAGATTTTTGTTTCAAATTTCCTGTGATCTAGCCTTGCCATTGGGACGATCAGCACTCCTCATGGACCTATGTATCTCTCCCACATACCCTCTCTCACACATACCTAAATCTCTTTTGTCCTACTGGGTGTGGAAGTATTCATCCCACAAAAAACAAAGAAGAGCGTGCTGGGCTGGGAAGGCTGAGGAGAACGGAAAGGAAAGTTTTCTGCAGGAAGACTTTTGAATGCGCTTCCAAGGAGAGTAGATTTCAAGGAGTCCATGTCATGGCGTGGTCCAGCTGCTTCCTAATCATAAATACGGTTAAGACACCTTCGAGATGGGCCAGGCGGAGAAACCAGACAAAACAACACTCCCATGTGCAACCCAGATACCAGATCGATTTTGTTTTTGTGCTCGAAAAGCAACCTCGTCAAATTATCATATCAATTCTAGCTTAATACGCTTTTTGCACTTACTCGGCATCTGTCTATGATCTTCGAATCTACAATGCCAAGCCATAAATTCGTAGATGATTTCGGAGGAAAGTAGTTGAAGACTAGCTCTAGCCTTTCAATCAAATCATAATAATAATACTCAAGCCAAATATCACAATACCTGGAACAGTTACAAGAGCCATCAGGAAATTTGGCACATTCTTGAAAATGTTTCTAAGCACAGATTCAAGTTATTTTGAAATCCGAATTATTAGTAGATTCTCACTAATTTACATAACCACGAAGTCATTTGTCAAGTGTCCTGAGAAGTGAAATGGCTGCTAGTCTTAGCTGAGCGACTCCAGACCAGACGAGCAAGACTTGCTTTCACTACCGTCAAAGCTGGCCATTAGTAGAAATTAACCACAAACAGATGTAACAAGCTGGCATGAATATAGAAATACAAAAAAAGAGTGATGAACCTTGAAGCTGTAATTAGAATTCTTCTTTGATGTTTGAACCGACAATATCTCTTACAAAAGAATTGAACCAAAAACGAAAGAATAAAAAAAACAAAAAACAAAACAAGAGGCAGAAAAGGAGAAAATAAAAAAATAAAAAGAACCTTACATGTAATAAGAAGCATAAACACTATCTACTGTATCTTTCTTGCCCAACCGCAGTCATTCTTCTGTCCATATAACACAATATTTGTACCTCATATTGGGTGCGCAATGTATTGGGGTTCTGAAGGGTTGGGGGCAATCAAGAAAAGAAGCACTCCCAGCCCAGTACAACTTCCCCGTGTAAATTTTATTTTCAGTGATAATCATATACTTGTTGTCCACCCAAGTCGCCTATGTTTATATCGGCAATATATCTCACAAAATCTGTCATGCTTCCTTCACTGAACCTGCTCTCCTATCAAATCTAGACCGACAAGCAAGAATGATATCCCTTGAAATAGCAAGAAGTAGAAATGGATCCCCTGAGCAGACAGAAGGCTCCTTGCTGAAGCTGTTAAAAGAAGGAAAGCTAGAGCCAACTCTTTCATATATATTCTATTATGCTTCCTTTTCTTCTTAGCCTTTTGATCTTGTTGCATAATTTCTTCCTTCAATTCATCAAGATTTGGCTCAGAAGAACCCCTTTGATGCTTCGTTTCTTTCTGAACCAAGGAAACAAGATCACCCTCAGAAGATCGGCCAGACTTCTTAGTAACAACCCATTCATAGGCACTTCCAAGCTGGAAAAGCCCGGAGATCATAGCATTGAACTTGGTCACTGACATGGTGTTTTCAAACAGAAGATAGGGGACAATGAAAGGGAAGGATTTGGGGGCTGGGAGAATGTTGAGAAATGACATGGTAGCTGGAATGTAGCACACAACCCATGCTGGGAGCTCAGCCTCTGGTATAAACATCGTCATGGGGAGAATTATGCAGAAGAGTGTGAAAGAATAAAATGGTAGGATCAGCTTTCTGAGCAGAAAGAAAAGAAAAATCATGTTGAATTTCTTCCATATGCTAATCTGCAAAAGACCAATACACATTACATAACAAAAGCAGCAAAATAAAACCAGCACAAAAAATAGGGAAAAATTGTAATTACAGCAGAAGGTATTCGAAAAAGTATATACCTTGGATCGAATAATATCAGGTAAGCAGAGTCTAAATAGCTGCATGGGTCCAGAATGCCATCTGTGTTGTTGCTTTCTATATGCTTCATATGATTCAGGCAATTCACACTGACACTGAACATAAAAGGAACAAAAACTATTAAACCTTGTACAAACCATTAACTGCCACTAGATTTAGTGAGATGCTCACTGAAATCAATGACAAAACACTCGGTGATATAAACTAAAAAGAAAATTGTAATACCTCAACATCATTGAGGAAAATGAACTTCCAGCCATGAAGATGGGCACGAACAGCAATGTCCATGTCCTCGACAGTAGTCCTCTCCAACCAACCACCGGACTCCTCCAAAGCTTTTATCCTCCACACACCAGCAGTTCCATTGAATCCAAAAAAGTTAATGAAAGTTCCATTCACTTGCTGTTCTACTTCAAAATGAAACGCTAAATTAATGTTCTGCAACCTAGTCAACAAGTTCTCATCCTTGTTCACAAAAGACCATCTTGCCTGAACAAGCCCGATCTCCTCATTATCCTGTAATGCCACAATCAATTTCAGCACTTTGTCTTTAGATGATAGAAAGTTTAAATTAACTACCTATCCAATTTTGCCACTGAGTTTCATATAAATTTAACTCCCTTACTTGAAATTAGATGAAAATAAATTAAAAAGAAGATAACAATAAGGAGTCGAAGTTAAGTACCTTAAAGTGAGGAACTGTTTTTTTGAGGAAGTCAGGGGTTGGCTGAAAGTCGGCATCGAAAATAGCAACATACTCATAGTCTTTGACATAGCTACAATTCATAGCAGACTTAAGATTGCCAGCTTTATACCCATCTCTAATTACACGATGCCTGTACAAAATGCGGGCACCCTCTTGCTGCCATTTATGAACTTCCTCTTTGATCAACAATTGCGTAGTTGGATCATCAGAATCATCTAAAATTTGTATTAAGAACTTCGATTTTGGCCAGTCTAAATTACACACAGCAGCTATTGATTGTTGATAAACCTTGGGGGAAAAAAAACCAAATTTAAATTAAAAAACAAAAAACACATACGCACACAAATAACCGACTAAAAGTAAGAGCTAAAATTTTGAAATTTGAAGGTACCTCTTTCTCATTGCACATGGGAATCTGGACAAGAACCATAGGAAAGAAGCCATTTTCACCAGATTCAAGATCAGCAACAGCGTCTTGTTTGGGGATTGGTTTAATATTCTTAAACCGGATCCAGAAACAACCCAAACAAAGGACAAGCCTATCAATACTCTGGATAAGGAAGAGCACAATACACGCATTGGCTAGGAATTGCAATGGAGGAGCGAGATACTCCACACGAAATAAGACCCACCGTGAATACAAGGAATCAAAGATATCTTTAAACCCAAACGGTGTCGCTAATAAGTACTGCAATTGGAGATGTGGAGCTCCAAAATGCCACCCTTTAAAATAAGCAGCAATTTCAAAACCTAATAGCAAAACTGACATCCACAGAAAAATCTTGATGGAAGTATAGAATCTTGTTTTCACAGTCGGGTTCTCATTCTCCCGGTCGATGTCTGTGGTTTCGGTGTCGGTGCGGCCTGAGTGGATGCGGCGCTTGATGGCGGAGCCGAGAGAGAGCATTGTGGTGGCGATGGAGGTCAAGCAACCGGCAGCTTTGTGGGCTTTTAAGAGAAGAACCCATGTGAGTTGTTTAGCGTTTTTGTTACGTGATTTGTCTCGGCCGAGTCGACTCGGTGAGTCAGTGATCAAGAAATCTTCCTCTGACGGACCTTCCAGCTCCACCATTGACCAGTTTGGGTTCTCCATTTTGACAACCACCGGTGTTCCTTTATGGCTGTCCTTTGCCCACCAGTCAAACGAGGGTGCCATTGTCGTTTAAAGCCTTTCTCTTTTGAGTTTCTGATCTATAAAACAAAAGGATTTGGACTCGCAATGTAAAGGAACAGATGCGTTAGAAACCCGATCTTTTTCTTTGTTTTGAGGCTAAAAAAAGGCTAAAATTTTGATAACATGGTGTGAGAGAGAATGTGTGAAAAGAGAGACGCGTGGAGGAGAAAGGGTAAGCAACTAAAGCGAGAAGTCTCTAAATTACGGTGATATGAGGAGACAATTTATACGATAACTATTTGTTAGGATGGAGAAAGGGAAAGAAAAAAGAGAGAGGGTCGTTTTCGAGATAGAGAGAGTGAGAGAAGGAAAGAGACAATGAACTTGGGATATGAGTCCAGAAAAGCTCTCACTCAATTACAGCTTGCAGTGAGATTATATACAAGGAGGAGGAGAAATTATAGAGAGAGGGAGTGATGTCCAGAGGAGGAATTTATAAAAGAGAAGGTAAACAGCTCACCACGTCTTTTTTCTAGAGTTTTTCTTCTTTAAAATTAGTTAAATAATTAATTTTTAATTTTTGATGAAATGGAAGTAGGTGAGGGCACACTGTAGACAGACACAGATGAATTGTAATGCAACATAAATAGACACACACAGCATCTGTCATGTCAATATAAGGAGATGGTTTTATTTTTTTAAAAAAATAAAATAAATTTTATCTTTTATATAAACTTAACTTATTCATTAATTAGACACTATAATTAAATTAAATTACAGTAAAAAATTAATTTTAAAACACCTCGAGTGTTATTTTTGATATGGAAGGAAACCAACCTTGAGATATCCACACCTTTAATTGGGTATTAAATGGAATTATTTTTTTTGAGATTTTTTTTCTAATATTTCAACAACTGGAATCATGAGTTTCTTAAGAAATAATAATAAATAAATAAATAAAAATAGCATATTTACGAGATCAATCCATGTTCTTTTTCTTTCTCTAAGTACACTCGAAACAATCCATAGATTAGCATTACTTTTATCAACACATATTCCTTTCTTTTGCTTTTCTTGAAAAAATCCAAGACATAATTCGGAAAAAAAAAATAGTAATTTAACTTTTTTTCATTTCAACCGTCAAAATATTACACGGAGACAAGAGACAAAAGCTATCACAAGGCTGACGTGAAATTAGGAGTACATAAGTGTTCTTAACTTCGCCTTTAATTTAATATACTTTGACCGAGTGAGGTCGAGAAGTTCAAAAGGAAGGGAATGTGTGACGAACTATCTAACAAGCAAGCGCGTGCGGATGAGGCAAGGGGTCATAAAGTGAGACATTGGTGTTCCTCCTCCTTTCTTTTTTTAATTGTTGTTTTTTTTTTGGATTTCCATATTTAATTTATCATCTAATTCTGTTAGGTTTTATGTGATATAGTAATTATACTGGATTAAAAGGGAAGGTTGTTTCCTGGGGATTCGTGGCCGTCCCATTCGAGCACTGGAGGCGTTCTATCAAAGCCCAGTTGCCGGTGGCGTTCTTTTCTTTTCTTTTTTTATTAGGATTTAAAGTATACATCATTCACGCGCCTCTCACTGCTGAGCTTGCACTTGCACAATTTTATTGTCTGCCAGAGTTCATATTTGTAATTTCATCCCAAAAATAATTATCTCTGCCAACTCACCGTATCGGATTACTTACATGGAGGCTTTTGTAAATATAGTTCATGCAAAGAAATATTTATAAAATACTTTATTCGTATATTAACTATTATATTACTTTAAAAATTACTTTTTTAACTATATTAGTTTAAAAAATAATTTTTCCACAACGCTAACATTGAAAAAAAACTCGAAAGAAGCATCAAGTTTTCAGTTGATTTTATTGAATGCAGGTAGATCAAGCCACGCGCCATAGATGCAGCTGCGTATGTAAAGCGCATGGGTTTTAGGCGAGGACAATTAAGGTAACAATTAAATGTCTAAATTATCCTAATGCCACCGACAATTTCAGTCAGAAACAGGGTCATTTGAATATGGATAATAGTGGAATATACTACGCGGGCAGATACGGTAACAGTAATGATGGGTTCCACGGTGTTACCGTGGGAAACCTGCTAATCAAGGGTCCCATTTAAGTGGTATTGCAACGTGGACTGTTTTTTTTTTTTTAAATCAGTAATTATTAAAAAATAGTAGTTTGATATTTTTAAAATAAATATATTTTAAAAAAATATATAAAAACACAAGTTATCACCATCCCAGAATATGCATAATAAAGACTTCAATTTTATATATATATAGAATTAAGACTTTCACTTTGAAAACCAAACCAATCCACACGCTGCTTGCTCCCAGCTAGGCACTTGCATTTCCTCAATTGATCTGCGGCTGTGATCTGTTCTTCCAATGATGTAACGCTAAGATACTGTCATCATTAATCCAATTCACGTGAGAACTCGTTTCAAATTCAAAAAATTCACGAAAAGAGACACACGCAAGAGTGGGCCATAAGGACACGGGTAGGGGGGTAAATTTGCTAATTTGAGAGCCGTAGATCTTTCGAACAAGTTTGTTGAGGAAGGGGTTTCTTGTAAATATATATGCTAGACTGGATCAAGAGACCGCACGAGTTGGAGAAGGTGATGTGAGATGATGACACGTGGAGTGGCGGTGGTGCATGGTCATTGGTCAGAGGCAGACACCATAATAATAGTATAATAATAGTCTTAATCTGAAACAGCCTGGCCACCACAGCCGGCAAGACCCTGTCGAGCCCTCAGGTTTACTAGCGCAATTTACGCTCTTCTCCTGCGTCATCTCCTAGCCCGAATCACGTTTTCCTTTAATTTTCTTCTGTTTTGTTTTTATTTTTCTTTTGAAGTAAATTTCTCGCCCTCATCCACTGACCTCGTACCGAGTTGACATGCGTTTACTTCTTAAAAACACAAAAAGGAAAAAAAATAGTTATCGCTGGTAAATTGTAACTTAATCAGTTATTTTATTGTTCTGAGAAAAAAAACAATAAAAATAAAGAAGAGAAAGATAAAAAATGAAATTTTGATAAAATTATGTTAGTAGCAAAATAATTATTTATATATTTTATTTGATTATGGTGGAAAAGATAAAATATTTTTTTATTTTATTTTATTACTTTTTTATTTTACTCGTATTGTTATAAAAATTACATGTTTAAAAAATAATAATTCAATATTTTACTTTTTTACTTTTTTATATTAAAAGTTAAAATTAATAATTTTATAATAATCTGAATTATAAAATCAAGATTTACTTGACGGTTTGGTTCAGGGCATGAAATGGTCTGAATTTAAGAAGAAATAGAGGAAGAATTCATTCGAAATGACTCGTTTAAAAGCTCAAGTCAACTCGGGATAAAACACGGATCAAAAACTCATTGATTTTTTAGAAGAAAAAAAATAAAGATTTTGGGTTAGCCGAGTTGACCATCCCGACTTATAACATGAATATATTAAAACTATAATAATAACTATTTATATCCATATGTTAACTTGAGTTGACATGTGATGACCCTTTCGACTTGTGACCTAGGCCTTGCCTCGGCTGATCCCAAGTCAAGTTTTAAAATTATGATAATAACAATTTTTATTCTTACATTGACATAGGTTAACTCGGGTTGACCCTCCTGATCAGTGAATTAGGTCTTGTCCCGGGTTGATCCCAAATCAAGTTTATAAATTATAATAATAACCACTTTTATTTTATGTTGACCTGGGTTAACTCGGGTTAATCCTCATAAATACATGACCTACTCCTTCATTGGGTCGACCATCGAGTCGGCTTTTAAAACTATGATAATAATTATTTTTGTTCTTATATTGATCTTGGTCAATGGTCAACCTCACTTGTGACCCGGGCCTTGTACCGGATCAACCTCCGAATCGAGTTTTAAAATTATAATAATAATTATTTTTACTTTTATGTTGAACTGGGTCAACCTGACTTGTAACCCGGGCCAACCTGACTTGTGACCCGGGCTTTGACCCGAATCGTCTCTCGAGTTAAGTTTTAAAATTATGATAATAATAATTTTTATTTTTACATGTCTTGGTTGGATAATTTTGGAATTTAAAGTTTTTTACAATGATATTTTAGGAATGAAATATAATAAATATTATCTCTAAAGACATGTCCTTTATGTACCTTCTATTTTAGAAGTACATAATTTCACTTCAAAAATATCTCAAAGATAGATTTATTTTTATTTCTATGTCTCTATCTCCGTCTATCTCTTCAACCAAATATATTTTTGTCTTTACTGTCTTTGTTTTTTTTTTTTTTTGTCATGAGACAATAATCAAATACCACCTTAGAGATTATATTAATTTTTTTAATATAAAAAAATACTATTAAAGGTGCGAGATATTTTTTTAACCTTGTCGTTAAACTTAACCAGGCTATTCAATCTTTAAACTTTTATACTCGACTACTTCTCTAGCTTGAATTTTTAATTAAACCATGTGGAAGTTTCCAATGTGAATTGATTGACTTCACATGTTCAAAAACAATCTAGATAACTGGTAAAAATATGGCTTGACTTTAAAAAAACATCAAGATGATAATTTTTTTAAAAACATATTGAGAAGACATCAAATTGGATCGACCCCGATCACCCCGCGACCTTGTTCATAAACTCCATTTGGGCTTAATAAAGAAAATTATAAACTATTTTGATTTTATCATATGAAAAAAAATGCTCGCAAAAGCAAGCATCAACCTTAAAATAAATATTTATTTGAAAGTATGATACATTTATAGAAAACAAACAAAATAAATCAAGAAATGTGTTAACCCTATATATATACATATATAATTTTTTTTTTATCCCATGTTATATGCTAAATCCTTACCAAAATTTTGACATGATTTTCTTTATATTTTGAACATATTAAGTGTTAACATCAAATTAACCACATATCTATGATATATTTTATGATGATCAATTACTGTTTGTGATTTTATTGATAATTTTTTTATGAAAAAATCAGTGTTCAAATATTGACGGAATGCAATATTCCGATTGTGGTTAACTCGCCCTCAACCCGGTCCAAATGTAAAGAAACTAGCTTGGATTTGACCCAGTTTGCCTCCCCGACAAATCAACTCACTACATGGTCAAAATTCAATTTAATATTTTTTTAAAAATCAAAATAATATTATTTTAATTTTTTTATTAATCAAAATCAATTTAAATTAATCAATCCATTCCGTTCCTTCAACTTTACACCGAGTGAAGTCTAGATCAAGTCGAATATCTATGCATCTTGGCGCTTCAAGCAATGTGGCTTGGTCAGTGGAATGGTCTAGCAATTGTACCGTGGAGGCTCATGGATGACAGCTCTCCAAATGATTGCTTTCGATTATCAATTATAATAAAGAAATAATACTATTATTTTTTCACTAAAATACATGGGAGCTCCTTATTTACGATATAAAAAAAAAACTAGTATGTAGCAACTTAGCAGTTTCTTGTGCCGTTGTGTATGATAAAGTAGGAGAAATGACAAAAAAGACATGTGGACCCCGCAACATGTATTTTATATAACCACCGAAGGTTAGGTGTGAATGAAAAAAAAATCTCAGTGCTTGAACAACTGGACGGGTTAATTGAAATTTAAAAATAAAAATAAAATAAAAATAAAAATGTGAGTAATGGATTAACTCAGCTTGACAATTTTGTTAGACGCTAAGGATTGGACAGCAATGACAAATAAAAGAAGTGATGGTGTGATTTTATGTGCTATGCGGTCACCACTGTGACTATTACCGACACCACAATTTTCGAATCTTGGATCGTCAATACATATGTGTACGCTATGGGTAGATCCCATCAGGCATCATTTTTTTCACTAAAGGGATGGTTGATTTTTTTATATATTAAATATAACTCTTAAAAATGTGAGTTTTTCACCGTGAAAGGCTTTATTCATCATTGCTGGATTCGGGGCCTCTGGCTACAGAGGAAAATAAAATATCGGTTATACTGATTTAAGCTATCAAACTAGGTGATATTTGTGTCAAATAATGTTATTTGATAAAAAAATTTATATTATATTGTTTTTTATTTTTAAAGTTGAAAAAATATATATGAGTTTGAGTTGATTTTTTTGTAGTTATTTTAGTTTTTTAGATTATAAATAGATTTATTATGGTTTTTACTGTGTTATAGGTCAAATATGGGTTAAAAAATGGGTTTTTAGGTCAAAACAACTTAAGTCATGATTTTTCGATCATTACTCCAGGCAAATTTGATGACGCGTCGTCTTAGTTTTTGTTTTTTTTAAATATGGGGCGCATGACATGTTGCAAACAAAAAAAATCAAGAGCTCAGCCACGTGGACCTACCCTGAAAAAATGAGCCAGACCCAATAGCGAGCCTTTGCTTTTTTCTTTTCTTTTTAATTGAATTGATGATTTTTATGGTTTTCTTTTGTCTATTTTGTTTAATTTATATTTAAATTAGTACTCATTTTCTCTTTCATTTTGTTAAAAAATCTCTTTTAAATGACGATTATTTTTTTTAGTTATGCATTTAAATTTGAAGAGTTTTTTTTCTGATTTATCTATAGTTTGTTTTATCTTTTGTATGGATGAATTTTTTTAAAATAAAAATAATTATTTTCATATAATATTTCTAATGTGTGCTGCCTTACATAATGTTATTTTCTCTTTTTATTTTATTTGATCAATATAATTTATGTTTGTATTTCTATTATCGTTTTCTTGAATAAAAAAATTATATTAATAGACAAATTAAACAAATACAACTGGATAAATATCCTGTCTTTTAAGATTAAATATCTTGATCCACACATGTCTCTTAATTTTTCAAGTTTTATTTTTAGATATCGTTAATAATTATTTATTTATTTATTTACACATATAATTCTTGATTTATTTGATTACATGTATGTATAAATTTTTTAATTTGAACTTAAAATTTTTTAAACTAAAAAAATTATATTTAAAAAAATCTACATATATAATTTTTTTTTTTTAAAAAAAATATCGATCTTACCCGCCCCACTGCTCCAGAGCAGGAGTTACTCGCATAATTAGTTATTAAACTATGTGGTGTTGTTTCCTTCAATCATGAGAGTGGAAAACAAACAATTTATTGAATTAAATGAGGTTTGATTATTAGTTAACAAAAACTTTTGAAAAGAAGAAGACCCACTTACAAAAATAAAGGAGCAAAGGAAGAGATAGAAAAGTTCATGAACAATGATGCAACGAGAAGACGTGTTCTGATTTTCCAAAAGAATTCAACATCCGTTTGATTGTTCCTGGTTCTCTCTTTATGACCCAATGATACACAAAAAACGTGCAAACCCTAAGCCAGCGGTATGCATAATGCCATGCATGTCCCCTCCCCTCCCTCCCTTCCCCATTGCGTTGCTCAATTTCTCTTCCTTATGACTTTAATGGAGAATGTCCACATTCATTCCTGGTGAAGGTACAGGCTGCTTAATTTGTACTAAAAAAAATCAATACGTCTCCATATTCTGTTGTCCGTACGTTCAATCGACGATATTGCCACACTACAAAGACTTCTGCATTGAAATATAAATTATTTTAGCTAGCGAGGATTCATGAAAGCGTTGCTTGTTGTTGTTGTTGTTGTTGGTTTGCGACTGTTTCTCCAAGTTCACAGCTCAAGAGTCGTATGGTCCAAATGTCAATGTTGAGCTCCCCCCTATGCACGCCTTGATTTGTTGTAATGTAGGCTTGTTAAGACAAGCTCACCAACTTGATTGTCGCAGTTCAAAACGTAAGACATAAACTAACATCACAATATGATATTTACAAGCAATTTATCTGTTCTAATGTTTTATTTACAAATAACATTGTATGATAGAATGTTCACATTTGGTTTTTTGTTCAATTTTACACGATGCATCCGCGTCGTGTTCGTGTTATAATAAAAGGAACCAAGATCAGAGCCTGTAGAATTAGTCGAGGTACGCGTAAGCTAGTCCGGACACCCACATTAATAATAATAATTAAAAAAAAAACCAAGATTAATGCAGCACAAATTTAAACAACATATTCATAATTTTTATAAAGTGATTGTATATATATTACCAAATGACAATTGACTTTTAAAACATAAGCTGGCATTTGTCTCATTTATGCGTGATATGCGTTCGAGTTATGTTTGACTTTTATCACTTTCCTTACATGGTTTTTTTCATCATTTTTCATTAAAAAAAGATAAAATAAACTCGTAATGTATAACCTATTCGAAGGGTAGCAAGAAAAAAAAGCAAAGTAAAACAAATAGGAGATGATCCACAGGTTTTATAAATCAATTAATAATGGAAGTAAATAGCATCCCTTCATTCTTTGGTAGCAAAAACTAACTGAGTTATGTACTCAATAAATTGTATGATAAAATGAAAGTTCGTGTATAATGTTAGTTCAAAAAATAAATTCATTTAGTGTTCAAATGGTGACTTTTAAATTTTCAAAATACTCTAAACACTTAGCAAATTCTAATAAAAAAACAAGATAACATATTTTCCAATTTAATTAATATATATATATATATATATATATATATATATATATGACATGATTGACAATGGAATATTGATGAATCATGGTTTATCATTAGTTTTCAGAACAAAATTTTTGTTAAGCTCGGGTCCAAATTTAAAAACACCCGAAGACTAAAAAAATCACAAGTCCAGGCAACGTGCCTCCACCTAACTACCTATAGGCTCAGCCTTGGTGTAGCGCCTACCACTCAGTGCCTTGGTTGCGTCTAGGCACAACTCCCAACTCTCGTGGGCCAGGTTAACGCACCTTTGCCTGTTTTTGGCCCTTAACAAGCTCATGATGCGTTCTTAAGACCAACACTCTAGAGCCTGATTTTTTTAGGAACCCTCAGGAATTGTTTTAGGATCCCACGTGGGTCTCTTGAGATTTTTTACTAAACCAATACATTTTGGATTTTACTCTTCTTATATCCCTGGATATATAAAAATCTTTCATGGTATACTGCCTCTCCATCTCATTAATATTTGTGTAAGAGATATTTATCCCTCATTAATCATATATAAGAGATATTTATCATTTATTAATGCTATCAGGGCAAAAATATTCTTCAGCCCTTTCACTTCATGAATCACCTAGGTAAATGGTTCACACTTCACAATCTCTTTATTTTTTATATATTTACATATATATTTTCATAATCTTTATCTCTAAAATATCATTGCATTCTTTTTTTTTATAAAAATACTTACCTAAAAATTTGATAGTCTCTATATCTATCTAAAGATATCTTTTAGAGGTACTTGGCTTCTCACACCAAGCTACTATTTACCTTGGCTTTCCACACCAAACTACTATCCACCTTAGCTTTCTCATCAAGCCACCACTTATATTAGCTAAGAAAAATGTATCAAATTGCAAAAACTAAGTAATTAACCCATTATCCAACCATATAAGTCTTATTCATAATCATCTTAAATTTTGAAATACCATCAAATACCTCTCAAAGTTGATGAGTGGATAAAAAATTAAACTATTTATAATTATGTTTGTTAAAGTTTAAAATGGATGCTCATATTAAAAAAAAAACGACTTAAAATTATTCGTTTGGAGAAATGAAAGATTCGATTGCTTTACTCTTTTTTACTAATTTTATTTTTGTATTTATTTTAATTAATTATAAAATATAACTTTTGTATGTTATATATTTTAAAATAAAAACATAACATAAGCCAATACACTTAATTCGCAAAACTCGTAACTCGAGTAATGAAAACAGGATAACTCCATAGAAAACAAATAGAAAAATATTATGAAGTCTAATACCTAGTAAACCCAATATTAAATAATACAATTAAAGAAAAAGTTTGAAATAAATAATAATAAAAAAGTCCTTAAAACTTAACAATTTATTTTGCATCTTATTTTTCATGGTGTGGCCAAACATTAAAAAATATTTTTCAATTTAATTTTTATTACATTACCAAAGATCAAAAAATCATTTTGTATAAAAATTATTTTTTTAAAAAAATATTTTCCAGTAAATAAAAATAAACATATGATAAAATAAATTAAAGTTTACTAAAATTCAAATCTGCTTCATTGAAATAAGCTACTAGATACACAATCATTAAATGTCTGGTTGTGTGCCTTTTTAAGCAGATCTATTTTTCTAATCAAAAGAATTAGGAGAAACCTTAACTCACAGATATTAAACTAAATAAAGCAATCAAATTTGACAAAAAAGAAACAAGAATAATAATAATAATAAAAAGAAGTTAAAGGAGATTTATTTACAGTTCAAGTATTTCAAACTTGATTTAAACCAAAATGCTAGAAATTCTTTTATCCGGTTCTCTTTGATATAATTTATAAGAAATAGTTTTTGATTTCGAGTTAAGATTTAAAGTTAATTTCAAAGAATGAATTATCATAAAATGAGTTAAGTTAGGAATTTATCTAGTAAAAAATGACTCGTTTTAAATTGGATGAAAACAAATTCGATAACTCAAACTATAAAAAAAATTATAAGAAATGTTACTTGAAACTTCGAGTAACATTTTATCCTCTCCATTGTACGTTGGGTTTAGAATGGCATAACAAAATCGAAGGAAAGAGAATATATTATATTAACAATATTTAAATGGTGTGGGGGAATTACTGTTTCCCACACTTAAATCACTATGGATTATAACAGTAATTCATAGTGATTCTTCCCTCTCTTTTTTTGCTAACTTTTTTTCTTTTTCTTTTTTTTTTCCTTTTTTTTTTCAAAATTTCTTTTTTTTTTCAACTTTCCTAATTTTTCTTTTTTTTTTCATTTTTTTTTCATTTGTTTTTTTCAAAATTATTTTTGTTGATTTTACTTTTTAAATATTGACATGGTTAAAATTTTTGCTTTGTAATTTTTTTCTTTAAAATACTGTGGATTGCTGCGAAGTTTTTCCACATAGTTTTTCTATTTTATTTTTTTATTTTTCAAAATTATATTTGTCGATTTTTTTTAATATGGAGCTGATTGAGAATTTAGTTTTGTAATTTTTTTTTCTTTAAAACATTGTTGATTGCTACAGTGTTTCTCCACATGGTTTTTTTTATGATTTTCTCCGAAATTATCTTTTTTTATTTTATTTTTTAATATTGAGCTGGTTAAAAATTACAGTTACAATATGTGAGGAAAGCACTGTAACTTTCCTAAAAAATTACTGTTGATTGCTACAGTGTTTTTTCCCACATGGTTTTTTTCTGTTTTTGTTATGTTTTTTCCTAAAATTATCTTTGTCAATTTTATTTTTTAAATATTAAGCTGGTTAAGAATTGCAATTACAAGTAAATACAAGTTTTTCCT